>BNJV01000936.1_pt1 | contig 296117 bp, 422 predicted proteins | sample 8540591 | NCBI WGS metagenome assembly BNJV01 (sample SAMD00202457, study PRJDB9452) | human saliva metagenome | host: Homo sapiens | reverse complement strand
ATTTGGATTTAATGTTCGATTATTGACCGTCCATATTTTTGACAACAGCACAGCTCGATAGCACCGCTTCCGGACATAACAAAATTAGAATTCCAACCCATATCGCCGCTGCCGCATCACAGCGTACGAAAGCCCGACAAGAAACGAGTATCCGACGCCGTCATGTAATTATGTGAATCAACTCGTTAGACGTGCCGTCTACTTTCATATGGGTCAGACACGTCATTCATATTTATTTTGATATTTTAACAAAGGCCGTCATTGCAGTCAGTTATCGCCATTGTCGACACCGTGTCGATTATCGGTCGCACCACTTGTCCATTATTTCAATTCATATCCCAGATAAACCATTTAGCGACTGTTCGCTTTTACCGTCGTGAGCAGCTATCTTACCGTCATCGCTTCCGTTTAACGCTTATCGGCTAAATCATTTAAATTATATCGAACGCATGTAGGGTCGCCAAAAACGAGCTGTTCAATTTAATTGATTATCGACGGCTTTAACGGATACCGTATACCGAATGCATCAGTAAAGAACCAGCTGCGCGATACGCTCGTGAACACGGATATTGCCAGATCGCCGCCAGTAGCATACCGACACATCGTCGACGAATACAGGAGAACGCACCATCTTCCGTTTATTACGAATACGTCGGTTGATCGCCAGAGAAAGTCCGATCCATTTGTCGCGTCGATAAGAACAGCCTTTAGCCAACGACAGCAGGCCCCGTTGCTCACCGCCCGCCTGTTTGACCGAGCCCAATTGCCCGTGCCGCTTAACGCTGTCGTTCGAACTGGCGATCGCATCGCCTGATCAACACACCGAAGAACCCAGACGTTATTTTTAGCGACAAACCCAGTCGGCGTCAGACCAGCCGCATCTTCACTCACGTCAGACAATTTGCCGGATCGAGACATCGCCCCATTCTTTACCGTTTGTCGATAATTAACCATCTTCGACCTCCAGTCCGTTTAGCAGTGAGACCGGTCATTACCCATCACGCGACATTTGAGGTAAACTCACCGGTAACGTAGCCAGAAGATAATAGCATGAATATTATCGTACGTAACAATGTACGAATACGCATTGACGGTAAGAACACGGCAACAGTGGCCAGCCGCAACGAATACGTCGGCGGAAGGACCCAACGGTCAGCCACGTCGCGAACAGCATTGGGCACGCCGTCAGCCAGCCGCAGCGTTTCGGCACCGCAACATCGGCTTCGAACCGTCACGCCCGATAGCACGTCGACGACGTCGTCGACCGCAGCCATCATCTCGAAGATAATCTGCTTTACACCATCTGAAGATTTTGATAGCTGTTGTCGTCATAGCAACCGAGTATTGTCCGCGCATTGCCGACGCAACGAACAGCGACACCCAGGCCCAGCGCAAGACCGAACAACAGCCGCCCGGTTGGCACATTATTCACGTTTTGACCCCGATATTCAGCACATATCGTCGCCAAACGAATCCTGCATAGCGCTGATTGCTGCAACATTACAGCACTGATCGACGGTTGTTTTGGCTTCGAATACTGGTACGAGATCAGATATCATCGTTATTCAAACGACGACACCAGATGTCGCCGCACCATCGGATTATCCACCACAGGCGACCGGCAACATCAGCGACGGGCCGCCATCAGACCTGACCAGCCTGACACTGCAAATCCCCCGTGGCTGAAAAAGAACACAGCGACGGGCTGCTCGATCATATATTAATGAAGATTCGCAAATGTTAGACGAAGCATTTACTTTATCTATGACACTTGAGTTTGACCACCACCCGCCAGCGCACGATATTGCCGTTATCAGAGATACGCACCAGATCGCGGAATTAGCATGTCAGTCGATTGCATTGCACATTTTCGCTCAGTCGAGCCACCATTCAGGTGGAGTTTTTCGAGAAATTGCTTTCACAGCGGAGCTCGAGTCATCGTGGAGATGACTTTCGAGATGCACCTGATATTTGTTAACAGCCAATGAAAACGCCCAATTGATCCATGACCTGAGCAATTGTTGACTTGATTGATCTGTCTAAAGATCTTGTGACAACATAAATTCTTCTATTTTTAGCCATTGATTAACCCCTATACTAGAAATAATATATTATCGTTGTTATATTACGTTTCTTCCGTATCAACTACTTTTTTATCGTTTAAAACAAATTATTACAGACTTATCAAAACAATTGCTTTTCCGGCATATCTTATTAATGAAAATATTATAACCAACAGGTTGAGTCATTTTTTACATATATCGGGTATTGAACATCGACCAAACAACTAGATTAAAAACATCGAGATCGATACCGATTCTTCGACTTGTTAACCTTGTAATTTATAATTCATCGTTACATTCTCATCGGCTATTAATGTAGCTGAGATTAAATTCTTATTTTGAATACAAGATCCTTATCGAGTTCAAATACAGCGAACCAACTTTGGTAACTATAACAAAATTTAGTTGAATGTCAGCCTTTAGATTATAAGAATTATCGTTTTCTTTATCATATCGATAAATCAAAATTATTTCTTTAATAATACGATTAATGAATAATCAAACAACTTTATTTTGGACTTCTTCGACCGGAGTCCAACGGTTTTACCTTCTAATTTAATCTTTACTTTACTGAGTCATCGATTGGGTGAGACCCATTAGGTAATAGGTAATCCCATTTTGAATTGCTATCATTTTATGTTAAAAGTAGTTTCAGTCATTAGCTTATTAATCGAGAAGTTATTTTTACCACAGATTGAGATTATCAACTATAAATGATCTGTCATTTGTTTAAAATTTAATGTTTGATCGATATAAATGAATAATTCAAATATCGATAAATGTCAAAGATTTGTTTCATGATTAAGAGGATCAGTAAATTAACAGATTCGAAAACCTATTATATATTGCGAAACTAAATAAGTATATCAACGTTTAATAAAAGAAACAATGAAATCTTGTCGAAAAAATATAAATCTGTGGTGTCAATTCCGAAATTATAAAATATGAATGATTAAGCTACCTCTGATACTTTGAATGCCTGCATCATTTTATTGATCACTGCTTAATTCAAGCCGTGCTCACTTTTCTTTTCGGTTCACAGTTGAATACTGTCAAACAACAGTTGATGTCGGCATTTTCTCTGTATCACCAGCCATAAAGATACATATTGCATATTATTAGATAATGTTACATTATACTGATAATCATAATATGTTTTACCGTCTTCTTCACCGCTGTTCGACGCACGTATTCTAAATTTTCTGGATTATTAAAGCAGCAAAAATTAGCAAGTTCTTCATTAGGGTGAAATGAAACAAATAATTTAGCCATTGATGTATAAAGTACTAGGAACCAAAGTATATTCTTGGAAACAATTCTACTTGGAATTTGATGTAGTCTTTTGGTTTCTATTAAGATTCGTTCTAAGCTTGAAAGATAGCCACCCGGCTTTGTGTGCCGTAATGTCGTGACATAATAAGATTTATTCTTACGATCGAACTTACGTCAGTAATATTCAACTGTTCTGGAACAAATTTAACATTAGAAGTGTCAGCAGTAATTATACATACAGTAAATTTTAAATCAGGCTCACCAACCAAATGTAAATTTATTTTATCTTTTGTTAACGATAAATTCTTGTAAAGCAATATTTTACTTAGAAGTAGAATGAATATCAAGTGAGTCATCAAGTTAAATAATCATTATTCTCACGACACCTAATTTATAACCGCTGTATGCTAACGGAACTTTAATTGTCGTCCAAGATCGATTACTTATTTTTGTTGCCAATTCAACTTAGTAAATTGGCATGGCTGCTAATCGAATTTTGAAGGAAAGCACTATTACAATGATAATAAAGCATAGTTTACTAAACATAGCTATTATTAACCAAAATCATGGCGGTGTCTAGACTACTTTATTCATCTTCTGATTGTAGAATCGAGAACAGATTTGAAGATGATATCGTCAATATAATATACATCACTGCAGCCTGTTTCTAATTCAGTAGAATTAAGAAACAAAAATGTATATCGAGTTCTTTAAGAGTTTTAGTGGCCGGAGAACATCTATCAGTATTGTTAATTAATGCTTAATATGACGATTACTCAATATCACCTTTACCAACTCAAATACAAAGTTATTGTCGAGTTAATTAGATTCTTTATATGGCCATTAATAGAATAATAAAGTTTGCCTTCGATGTGACTATAATCGATAAATATACTTTTCTCACAAACCATCCTAGAAGATCTTCTACGACACGATTCACTAGCTGCAGCTTACAGCCACCTAGCCAGGAATCTATATTTAGAATGACCAGATCAGATTAACATATTACCCAATGCTGAGTACATAGCCTTAGATCGATGTAATTATTGTACTGAAATTTGTGAGTTCCAACCATATGTTTCTATAGTTTGAGGGTGTATAGGGCAATTTACGTTTTTCAAAATAATCATTAAGCTGATATTTGTTCTTGAACCCTTAAATAGTATATTCTTTATTTGAAACTATTTTTATACAATTTCTTCTAAAGCAGGCCATCGATATTTTTTCCACAATCTACTAACATAATTAATATCATAAAATTAAAGAAGAAATAGGTGCATAATTAGAAGCATATCCACTAGAATATGGTTCATCTCTCAAAATATCCAATTTTATTTTTATTTTTATATCATTTTTATTTACAGCATTAAAAAACAATGTTACAATATTCCCTTGAACATCTAGTTCTTTCTCAAGATTAGCTTTAGCAATGATCGCATCAGACAACTAATATTTATCTATTTGATGTCTCCACCATAGAAATGGAAGATCCCATTTTACTTCAGTTAGTCTGATAAGTTTTTCTTTTTTGAGACCGCAAAAATATGAATATTCAAGATTTATATATCTAATGTATGATATGTACTTACACCACCTTTACTAAATATAAATTTTTGCATTTATACTTATTTTATAATTATCCTAAGATTCATTTAACTTACTATTGTTTAGCATACTATCTTCACAATTATTGCACCAATCTAGGAATCGATAACTAACTTTTCTAAATTTACATTTAAACCTATATTGAACAGTCTTGTTTGAATTATTTAACACAACTTCTTTAATTTGTTTTGCTTCAGAAAAGCATCTTCGCAAAATTTACAAAATTATTTCTTTAATTCTATTAAATGACTCTTGAGTCATATTTGTATCGTAAAGACAACAGACATTATTACTGGGAATAAATTCTCCTTTTCTAAAGATTCTGAATCCATCTTTAAGAACTACTTTTCCCAGACAGTCCGTCGTTAATGTTCTTTTGTAACAAATTTTTCGACATTAGAACTTGAAAATGCACTATATCTAAATTCTTTCAGTAATTAAGATTTACTTCTTGCTCTTAATCTTTTGTATTAAATGAATTATTGCCAGCAATGTTTGATGCAGAAGTCAAAAATCAAGCATTATCGATATAAATAGCATAAAAATCAGAAAGACATTCTTGAGCATCGACAGTTTCACTAGAATATCTTCCATTGTTCATTTGTAAAATGTTTATTGTCAAAAGTCTTGTGGGCAAACACACTGGCATGTGATCAGAATTTAAATTTGTTCGACCAAATAGAAATATCTTATATAATAACAATTGTTAAATTAGAATATTGTTTACTTTTTAACAGTATTATAGATCTATTCATTCCAAGAATTTTGGTGTTTTAGAATATTTTATGAGATATAACATTCTCCTTCGTCAATCAGTAATAAGGTGATTCTATTGTAATTGATTCAATCAGCGCCCCACTAAACAAAAGATCTTGAATTTTTAAATGGTTATTCCCACATTTAATAATGATATTAAAAGGATCAGATAACCAACGTTATTGGGGAATGGATAAGCATTTTTATCAGTAGAAATATTGAGCATCATTAGCAACTACTCAACCTATTTTATTCATTATCATTTATACTCTCTTTGGCTGTTAATAGTTATAATTTTTCAGATCCAATATTCTTAACTGTATTCCATGACACCAATAAAAAGATTAGAGAAAAGAAAATGTTCAATTTTTTTTTATATCTTAGTATAATCCATAAAAGATAAAGAATAATAAAGAATGGAAGACCGTTATCAGAACTTCTATATTTTTTACAAATAGTATTTAATCGCTGGCGATTGGTAATCGCCTAAAAAGAAAGTAGAAGGTATTTTACCAGACAAGAGATAGCTAAATCATCGAAGAAGTCATTGGCTGGAAGATTTGAATTAAATCTTCTAATTCCTACCGTATCAAACATTGAAGAATATAGGTTCACTTAAAATTCTTGATTGTTATTTTTAACGTGAATAACGTTATCGTCATCAACTTCATTCCTAAATATATTGTTATTGTAGAAACAACAGAATATTTAGGCATGTATAATTAATGATGCTGACAGTTTCTTATTCATATAATGATTCATTTGCTGCGTTGTTAAAGCTACTAAAAAATCTCTTTGATTATTTATAACATCGCTTGACAGAATATTTCACCATTTTAAACGTAGTATTACTAAATTTAAAGTGCCAAAGTTATATGATTATTATCTAAATCTCTCGACTTACTGCTAACCAACTATAGCAAAGCATTAATTAAAGGTACTCAAACTGAAAGATAAGTTAACGTTAGATGCTGAAACAAAAGCGATCCTAATGTTTTAAATGGGTCGAGCTTCAAAACTCAATTGCACATAAAATAAAACGATGTAAAATTATGCTCAGAATATTGGTATGGTGTTCAATATAATTAGTTCCTCGTGAAAGAAGATCCATATATATTACGTTATATTAAATCCTAATGGGTTATAAAGAAAAAAAGTATAATCCGTTTAATCGTCGAAAATTATTTTAATTAAATAATATTAGTTATAATACAACGATTCGAATAAGTTGCTGACAACCATTAATAAAAACAACGATTATGGGCGCTGGTCCATATTGAGTAACGTTATGTTGTTTAAGACAACGAAATATAATATTCTTTAAACAGTTTAAGATATTGTTAGGAAGATTAATACTTATACTTTTCATATAGTTTGACGAAGATTTCAATAAGATTAATAATAATATCGATCACAAGAATCAGGTTCAATAATGATAGTTCCAGCTGTTATTCAAATATTGTTAGTCAATTTATCTGTCGAAGAAACACCAGAATTCATATTCTATCATCCAAGAAAACCATGTAGCTAATAAAACTAATAAAGTTCCTGAATCTAAAATGTTACTATTAAATTATAAAAAGTAAATGCAAACCTTTAACGTAAATGATGTTTAATAATAGAATTTGGGATGTCGTTCGATTTCAAAGATCGACTATTATATATGATGAATAATATAATTAAACTAAGATACTATAGTATTGTTACGACATCAGATGAAAACAATGCGTTATTTGTTGGCTATATTATTCTTTCTAAACAAAAGAATAATGATTATACTGTAAGATTTACTTGTACTTCATCCTTTGTATAACGATCAAGAAGTACTGAGAATGTAGTTGGCGCACATTTGCCAGATCATCAAATTGAATTAAATACTTATGTTATTAATCCATGCTGATATGTATAATTCTTGATGCTACTGGCATTAGAAGTTGTCGGCATAAAACGACAGAAGATTTAGATAGAGTACATTTAACTGTTTGCTACTCATCCCAAATTGCAAATAACTTATTACTATGGCGGTAGTAATCGCTTCCGTTACATTCTGAGCAAATCTTAGAAAACCATATTCTAAAACATCTTATTTAGAATTTTATGGCAAAGAAGATTTTGTCTAATGTGAAGAAACATTAACTGTTCAACCTAAGACTCAATAATTATTTAACAAATGCATATGAAGGTAAAAATGGATCTTATTATTTTTATTTTAAAGCAGATAACTTCTACGATTTAATGGAAAATAGAGTAATTAGCTATTAGCAAACAATAAAGATACTGTTAATATAACAGTTCCAACAACTATCCTTCATTGGATATAGAAAATTAATAACTTTAAATAAAGATATTGGACTTTAAGTGAATGAGAAGTATAGAGAAAGCAACGAAAGTTACCAATGCTCTTTTAACTAATCCTAAAGATAATTCTTCTGATTCAGTTGAGAAACAGTATAATATATTCATCCTAATTTAGTAAAATTAGTTATTTTGAGTTATAATACTACGTGCTCACATCAAATTAAATTTCTTTAATAGAAAAATTTAAAGAGTTAAAATATTTTAATGATCATATAAAACATTACAATTTAATGGAACAGTTTTAACTCTGTTGGAATGATTTTATAATAATTACAAATATTTAGATTTTAATTCAAAAATATTATTATTCCCAAATATATTCTCTTATCTTTTTGTATCAGCTATTTCAATGATCATACTTTTTCTGCTTCTGAAAAATGGATTATTCCAGCAATGTATTTAAATTGTGATTGATGACGATAACGTTATTACGTTAAAAGTAACAATCAAGAATTCTTAAGTGGTTTCTATAATGTATTTGATACGGTAGGAATTAGAAGATTTAATTCAAATCTTCAACCAATAGAAAAAGCTTTCTCGGTAAATTTAGCTATCTCTATTCTGGTAAAAATACCTTCTTTCTTTTTAGGCGATTATAATCACTTGGCGATTAAAGCTACTATTTTAGCAAAAATATAGAAGAAGTTTCTGATAACGTCTTCCATTCTTTAATACTCTTTTATCTTATGGATTATACTAAGATATTGAACAATTTTTCTTTCTCTAACTTTTATTGAGTGTCATGGAATACAAGTTAAGAATATTGGATCTGAAAAGAGATAACTATTGTATTAAAAGAAGAAGAGTATATTGATAATGGAATAAAATATAGATTAATTGATTTGCCTAATGATGCTCAATATTCTACTATTGATAAAATGTATCCATTCCCAATAACGTTATCGTTATCTCGATCCTTTTAATATCATTATTAAATGGGAATAACCATTTAAAAATTCAAGATCTTTTTGTTTAGTTGGGCAGCAGTTGAATCAATTACAATAGAATCACCTTCTATTACTTTGATTGATCGAAGAAGGAGATGTTATATCTCATAAAAATATTCCTAAAAACACCAAGAATTCTTTGGAATGAATAGATCTTATAATACTGTTAAAAGTAAATATAATATTCCTAATAATTTAACAGTTGTTAATTATATAAGATATTTCTCTCATTTTGGTCGAACAAATTTAAAGTTCATCGATCTTAGAAAAATATACAAATTATTATTTGCACCCACAAGACTTTTTGACAATAGTAAGTTAAATAAAAATAATTTTTCCCTGATAATTATATCGGAAGATATTCTAGTGAAACTGTCGATGCTCAAGAATGTCTTTTCTGATTGCTATGCTATTTATATCGATAATCTTGATTTTGTGACTTCTGCATCAAACATTGCTGGCAATAATTCATTTTTAATACAAAAAGATTGGAAACAGAAGTAAATCTAATTACTTTAAAGAATTTAGATATAGTGCATTTTCAAGTTCTAATGTCGAAAAATTTATTTACAAAAAGAACATTAACGACGGACTGTCTAGGAAGAAGTAGTTCTTAAAGATGGATATTTAGAATCTTTAGAAAAAGGAAATTTATTCCCAGTAATAATGTCTCGATACGTCTTTCTACTCGTACAAATATGACTCAAGAGTCATTTAATAGAATTAAAAATAATTTTTGTAAATTTTGCAGAAAGATGCTTTTTCTGAAGCAAAAACAAATTAAAGAAGTTGTGTTAACAATTCAAACTTAAGACTGTTCAATATAGGTTTTAGAAATGTAAATTTAGAAAAGTTAGTTATCGATTCTCCTACGATTGGTGCAATAATTATTGAAGATAGTATGCTAAACAATAGTAAGTTAAATGAATCTTCGGATAATTATAAAACAAATGCTCCAAATGCAAAAGTGTTTATTTAAAATAAAGGTGGGTATAGTATATCATACATTAGATATGCCAAATCTTGAATATTCATATTTTATGAGTCCTCAAAAAAGAAAAACTTATGGATATAACCCTGATAAGAATGAGGATCCTTCCATTTTAGCAAAAGACATGTTGACGATTTTTGGAGGAACATCAAATGGAGTAAATATTAGTTATTATAATGATGTTGAATCTATTGCTAAAGCTAATCTTTGAAGAACTAGATGTTCCAAAAGGAATATTTATGACATTGTTTTCTAATGCTGTAAATAAAAATGATATAAAAATAAAAATAAAATTGGATATTTTGGGAATTGAACCATATTCTAGTGGATATGTATATAATTATGCACCTATTTCTTCTTTTGTTTATGATATTAATTATGTTAGTAGATTTATGGAAAAAATATCGATGGCCTGCTTTTTAGAAGAAATTATTATAAAAAATAGTTCTTCAAATAAAAGAATATACTAATTTAGGAGTTAAAAATTAAATATGTCAAAGCTTAATGATTATTTTGAAAAAAACAATAGGTCTTCCTATTATATATCATGACTATGAAACATATGATTGAACTCCGCAAAAATTCGGTACAATAGTCGTCGATCCTAAAGATAATAATATCGGCATTAAATTAAAATATAATGTCGATAATCAAGATCCAAAAAGATCCATTCTCTAAATATGGTCCTAGCTGGGTAGCTCTTAAGCTACCAGCTAGTGAATCATTAATCGTAGAAGAATCTTCTAGGATGGTTTGTGAGAAAATTATATTTATCGATTATGATCGCATCGAAGGCAAACTTTATTATTCTATTAATGGTGTATATAAAGAATCTAAATTAACTCGACAAGACAACTTTGTATTTGAGTTAGATAAAGGTGAATATATTCCAGGTAATCATCATATTAAAGCATTAATTAACAATGCGATAGAATGTTCTCCGGCCACTAAAACTCTTAAAGAACTCGATAGCACACATTTTGTTCTTAATTCTACACAATTAGAACAAGGCTGCGAAATCGATGTATATTATATTGAACGATATCATGTCGGAAATCCTGTTCCTCGATTCTACAATCAAGAAGATGAACCAGTAAATCCTGAACCTGGTGATTTTTGGATTAATAGTAAGCGTAGCGAACACATGAAGCAAAAGCTTCCTATTACTTCGTATATCCGATACGATTATAATAGTATGCAGCTTTCTATCCTTTTAAAGTCGATTAGCAATAGTACTTTTTAAAAATTTATAAGGGTGAGAATTTAGCTGCAACAAAAACAAGTAATCGATCTTGGACGACAATTAAAGTTCCGTTAGCATACAACGAAATTTATACGTTAAGAATTGTCGACGAGAATAATGATTATTTAACCAATGAAGTGACTCATGATATTCATTCTACTTCTAAAGTAAATATTGCTTTACAGAATTTATCGTTAACAAAAAGATAAAAATAAATTTACATTTAGTTGGTGAGCCTGATTTAAAATTTACTGTATATAGTACTGCTGACACTTCTAATGTTAAAATTTGTTCCAGACGATTTGAATAATGCATATGACGTAAGTTTCGATCGTAAGAATAAATCTTATTATGTCGACATTATGGCACACAAGCAGGGTAAGCTATCTTTCAGCTTAGAACGAATCTTAATAGAAGCAAAAAGACCCTGTCGAAATTCCAATTAGAATTGTTTCTAAAGAATATATGGTTCCTGATACTTATAATCAAGTAGCTAAATTATTTGTTCGTACTACTTATAATAAAGAACTTACTTTTAATTACTGCTTCTAATAATCCAGAAAATTTAAGATACATTGCGTCGAACAACGGTGAAGAAGACGGTAAAACATATTATGATTATCAGTATAATGTAACATTATCTAATAATATGCAATATGTATCTTTTATGGCTAGTGATACAAGAGAAAAATGCCGTATCAACTGTTGTTACGACGAGTATTCAACCTAAGCGAACAAAAAGAAATCAGAGCACGGCTTGAATTAAGCAGTGATCCAATAAAAAGTAATTGCCGGCGTTAAGTATCAGAAATTAAACTTAATCGTTCCTAATAGTGTTCCTAGTGTTCAGATTATTCCTAAGATTTATAATACTAGAACGCAAGGTCGTATTCGTTTAATTAAACAGGTCGGGAATACATATACTTATTTAGTTCCTGTGTATAGCCAGGTTTTAGATCATATTGGTACTGATCCTAATAATCCATGGGAAACTAAATCTGACGTTATGTTTGAATTATCGGCTTATGCCTATATCGATCAAACATTAGAATTTCCGAGCAGTAGCTTAGATCATTTATAGGAGTTAGATAAATGCCAATTAAAACAAAAGTAAAAATAACTTCTCGATTAATAAGTAATGGCCGAGCTACTTTTGTATATAGTGATAGCGATTATAAATGGGACCCATTACCTAATGGGTCTCTTTTAATCGATGAAGAAAACGGTAAAGTAAAGATTAAATTAGAAGGTAAAACCGATTGACTCTGGTCGAAGAAGTGTTAAATAAAGATTCTAATTTGATTATTCACGGTAATCGTATTATTAAAGAGCCATTTTTGGTTATCGATATCGATAAAGAAAACGATACGATTACTTATATAAATCATAGAAATGAACGTCGGCATAAATTTATTTATCGTTACCAAAAGGATTGGTTCGCTGTATTTGAACTCGATAAAGGATCTTATATTCAAAAAATAAGAATTTAATCAGCTACGATTAATAATACGATAGAATGTAACGATAAGAATTATAAATTACAAGAGTTAACAAGTCGAAGAATCGGTATCGATCTCGATGTTTTAATCCCTGGTTGTTGGGTCGATGTTCAATACTACGATATATATAAAAATGACTCAGCCTGGTTATAATATTTTCATTAATAAAGATATGCCGGAAAAGCAATTATTTGATAAGTCTATGGCCGTTGTTTTAAAACGATAAAAAAAGTAGTTGATACGGGAAGAAAACCCGTAATATAACAACGATAATATATTATTTCTAGTACTAGAGGTTAATCAATGACTATAGAAGAATTTATGTTGTCTAAAGATCTTCAAGACAAGATCAATCAAGTCAGCAATTTAACTCAAGTCCATATGGATCAATTGGACGTTTCATTAAAAACATTGTTAACAAATATCGGAAGTGATCTCAAGGAGTCATCTCTACGATGACTCCGAACTCCGTAATAGAGTAATTTCTCTCGAGAAAAACTCGCTACGAAAACTGGATGGTTCAACAAAAACTTCCGACAAGTTAACGAAAGAAATGCTTAATGCCGAAATGCAACTCTTATCGATGATATGCAAGATTTCGCAGATGCATTATTAACTAAATTAAATATCTCTGATGCCGATAATAAATATCGTGCTAAAACTGAAAAACTTCAATTAACAGATTTGGAGTGAAGAATTCCAAACTCAAATTCGTAATATTATAGATAAAGTAAATGCTTTAAATACAACATTTGCCGGTCTTAATTTCGTCGCTAATGATATCGAACAGTTAAAACGTATCATTAGTGATTTTACCTAACACTGCTATTACGAGAGATTTTGTCGATGCTCGTTATCGTTTACAAGATCAAAAGATCACAGTAAACGATGTTAACGATACATTACGTCCAGCAATTATTTCTCTTCAGTCTAACTATAATAAGTTAGATAATGTAGTCGTTAGAAGCGACTTATCTGAATATCGTCGTTTAGATAACGATATTAATATGTCTCGATCTCGATACCAGTATTCAAGCTAAGCTTAATACGATCGATCAATTAAACGCTAATATTAATGCTCGTATTAACACACTCGTTAATCAAGCACTAGCTGCCGGTTTTGTCGACACATTAAAAACGACTTATGTTGGCGATTATGCATTACTTAACAATACTGAATATCAAGAATATATTCAAAACTTATTAGATAATGTTAATACTAATAATAAGGCAACTGTTATTCAGTCACTATTTGCTTTATATAACGGCCCTAAAAGATGTCGTTGTTTCTGTTGCATCAAATAATGCACAGTTAAACAATGTTAATACCAGTTTGCTTCTATGGCAACTAACAATAACTATGCAAAATCTTTAAAAAGATCTTGATGCAGTCGACGTTATTAAAAACGTTATCTTATATGTCTGGTCTTGGTAGTACTTTAGTCGACGACATTACGTCTGACGATGCTATCGAAACTCTTAGCGTAACCGGTTCTACGACTATTGTTCAAGCCGATACTATTTCTGCTAGTTATACTGAAAAACGCTGCGAAAAACAACGACAGCATATGTCGGCATTGCTTCTAATGCTGTTCACGATTGTAGAAACAATTATGCATTTAGAGTTCTTCCGTAACGAATGTTAATACTTCTGCATTTAAAAACTGTACTAATTTAAATACAGTGTCTCTGCCATCCGTAAAAACTATTCGAGATGGTGCATTTGTTGCATGCGATAATATTCATACTATTATGCTACCTGAAACATATACGTTTACCGGTAAAGAAGGTTTACCTCAAATGTGTCGCATTATTCGTGTAGCCGGTCCTGCCGTGGTTTAAGGAGGTCGAAATGAAAGTTAGTGTTTATGTCGACAAACTTAAAAAGTGGGTACCGATATCTTCTGATGAAATCCTCGATCGAAATAAAAAAATTTATCTGACGTAAAAAGATAAAGATGCGGCTATTACAAATCTTGGCTTATACGATAAGTTTATCTCTAAAGAAGCTCTTCAATCTGGGTTCTTACCAGATGTATTTACTCCAGAGAATATTCAAACTGATGCCGATCATCAGTTCGTTAGCGATAGCGATAAAAATAACTGGAATAATAAATTAAATAAAACCAGTCGAAATTCAAACAAATTTGGAAGAAAATCAAATTGGCTATGATGAAGTAAACGAAAATTTTATATCGGTTTAAATAATAAAAATGTTCTTATCGGTGGCGCGTCAGCGTTAGATAACATTAAAAATCGTTAATGGATTTTTCTCTGGCAATTCTCAACTGACTATTATTCGTAATACTAAAACACGAGAAGATGGTACGTTAATTTCTCCTGTATTCGTCGACGTTCAATGTGTCGAATATACTGGCGGCGATCTTGGTGAAGTATCCGTGTCTTACACGTCTGAGCTTATTAATATTTACAATACTGGTTCTTTTACTGGTGCATTCCAGTGTATGATTGTATATCCGTTAGGAAGTGTTAATCGATGAAATGGTCAATTAAATTAAAAAGACGAAATAAAAGATTTAGCATTTCTCACATACGTTTCGATATTTTATAATTTAAATGATTTAGCTGATAAAGCCCAAGCGATTAAAAATCTTGGGCTTATTCGATAAACTTGCCAGTATCGAAGAAATTAAAAAGATTAAAATACTCACGACAGCGATTAAAAACAAACAATCTTCATCGTTTTGTATCTAAAGTTAATAAAGATAAATATAATAATAAGATAAGTAAATTTGTTAGTGACCGATAATCATTTTGATATCGATAATAATAACGATGCTTATTTTCACAATGGCGAGAAAACGCTTTTATTTAAAAATATAAAAAATAAATATAGATTATTTTGGTGGCAATACTATTTTTATATAAAGTAGGCCAAGTTACATTTTTAGGTAAATCTAACGAAGTTAGAATTCGCATAATTTACATGACGATAGAAACGTCGGGATTACTCCTGATTTTTGTATCAATTAAACCATTGCATAGTGCAGCGAAAGCTGGCGATATATGGGTTAAAAAGATTCTAATTTTATTTATGTCGGAAATACTGGTGCTGCCAATATCGAATTTCAATATATGATTTATGCTCCAAAGAATATGGGTTAAGGGATAGTCAATGAAGAAAAATCGAACATTTAAACAAGGTCGTGGATCTGAACAACTCTTAAATCAAGAGCTGTATGATATCTTTACTGCTGTCAAAGATATTAACCCAGATATCACTGAGCAAGAAAAAATTGTTTGTGCTAGTGCAGTTCCTGACAACAATATTCATGGTTCTTCTGGCGTAAAGATAGAACCAATGAATTAAAATATTATGACGGCGTCAAAAAACAATGGTTAACGTATTCGATAATAAATTTCAAATTATCGAACATTTGACCGAAGAAACGACTCCGGTAAATCCTGTTAAAGGTCAGTTATGGATTTACAACGGCATTATGTTGTATTTCGATGGTCGAGAATGGAAACCGATTAAATCGATTCCGGCTGACGATGCACAATTTAATGAAGCAGCATTTGCCGATTTTTGCTCTCGTCAGTCCATTGCTTGTTGGACATGTAACTGTACTGAGCTTACAAGATGGCGATTCTAAAACGCTATGAAAAATGAATTAAAGACTGGTTATCAACGTTCTAAAAAAGAATGTTGTCGAAGAAGTCGATACATTCTGACTTTGAATGGGAAGATCCGTTTACGGCTCCGACTCATGATAAATTAGTCGATCCTAATCATAGAACACAGTACGTTATTCCTAACGTTAATCATGATAGAATCTTTATGGAGAACAGTTTACTTAATGATTATGAAAAAGTAAATACTGTTTGTTTCCAATATCCGACTGTAAAAGCTCAGAAGAAGAATTTAAGTGCATTACATATTAACGCACAAAAATTATCTAACATTACTAAACGTTTATTTAAAAATTAATAAAGATGATAGTAATACAAATGCTATTATTGATATTAATCCTAATAATACTGAATTCTATGGTTTTAGAGCTGGTGAGAATAAAGGCGATCATTTATATCCTTACTATGAAAAAAAGTAGAAACAGGATTAACGCATAGTACAGCAAGAGCTTTTAGATAATACCTCCGGTATTCCTGGTGTCGATAAAATTAATGCACAATTAAATCCTGGAATTAATTATAATAAAACCAGATAAAGTAACTGTTGAAAAATAGAACAACGCGTCGGGATATTACTATGAAAGATGATCCAGATAATCGCTTCGGTGATTATGTTATCCTGCATAAGAAAAATTTCTTTTGAATTATCGTACTGTTCAAAAATTATGATTATATCTCAGCCGTTACTTATGATTTTAACTGGATTAATTATACTGGTTCTTTGAAGAAGTTAAATAATGGCAACTTATTCGAAGGTTTCCATATCCCTGATCTTCCAGAATCTATTAACCTATTCTTTGACGGCTTAATGCTCGAAGAACAATTTTACGATGTCGACGTTAAAAATCAGTTAGTAAAATTAGAAGATAAGATCTATAAAGAAGATGAAGTGCATGTCTTTAAAAATTATATTAAAGACTCTGGCTATATTGTAGAAACAAACTTGGATAATCAAGGTGTTATCTACTTACACAAGAAATTTAAATCTCCGTTAGTCTTCGTAGCCGGTGAATTAATTCATCCATTGTTCGGTGGCTTAATTTTCCGTGACGATAAAAATCTTCGTTCCTCGTGCTAAAGTAAATATGCCGTGGACAGTTATCGAAGCATATATTCCAGGTGAAGAAAATGCATATGCTGCCGGTACTGTAAACTTCGATAATAATATTGTTGCCGGTACTAATCGTACTTTTAGCGACTGAAACTGGTACACCAAATATCGATGCAACAGCCTTGTATAATAACGGTGAACATTCTCTTATCGTTCAACAAGGTCAAATCGGCCACAGCGGGCAAAACGTAATTTATTACGATCCTCGTGTTATTACGAATACCGATGAAATCATTTTATTCTTAGACGGTATGTTAATTAATCCTAAGAATATTGAATGGAATAAAGATTATCATTATTTAACACTTAAAGATGGTTTATTCCCAGGTCAACAATATTTATTATTGCGAGATCCTGACGATCGATTATTCGATAGCGCTAGTGCTATGGATACATATTTTACTGGAGCATTAAGCGACAGTTTAGTGTATCATAACGGCAAACTATTATGTAATCAACAACCATTAATTTCTCCGGTATCCCCTAAAGAACGTGAACAAAGTACGGCCGATGGCGAAGTCGTATTATTTATGCCTGACGATTTAACCGATGCTGCAAACCGTTCAAATCTACGACGATTATAAAAAGATCTGGAGACTTGCTAACGATAAAGAACTTAAGGATATTAAAACTATCTGTACATCTTATGAAAATACTGTATCCGCAGTTAAGATGAATGTTCCTGTTTTACCGGAAGATAGTATCGATATCTTTGCTTATAAGTTTGCTGGCGATAGTGAAAATGCAATTAAGATTGGCGATTTTATTATGGACTCTACTGACCCTACCAACCGATCTTTTTATATGCAATACGATAAATATTCTCCTCGTGTAAATGCATTAACAGTATTTAGAAATGGTGTTCGTCAAATTCTCGATATCGATTATATCGAAAATGAAGATGGTGCGTCTATTAAATTCTTAGGTTCTGCTAACGATATTAAGCCAGGCGAAAAGATTCATTATACGATCGAACAATTAGAAACTGGTGCTTCTAAAGTAATGGACGTTATTACATTAGATAATACTAATTTATCGGTACTAACGTATACGAAATTCCGGCACAAACAGAATTATATTTATATCCAGGTCGATTAGTCGTATATCGTAACGGTGTTCGTTTACCGAAAGAAGATTGGACTTTGATCGAAATAAAAACGATTCAGATTATTAACTCTGATCGTCCTTATATCGGTACAACAGCAAGTAATTATCCTAATGAATCTTTCTATAAGAAAGAAACAGATACGTCTTATACTGTACATCATCATCAACCAGATAGAATTACGATCGAAATTCGTCAAGATTATAAACGTAAAGAAGAAACATTTAAAATGCGATATAATCGTGTCCCAGAATTCCCTGATTAACGACTACAAAATCGATCCTCAAGTTCTTGAATCCAAGGATGAAGTTTTATTCTATATAAATGGTCTATTTACTGGTTTGAGTCGTAATATAGTAAATGGATATGTTTTAAATAAATATAAAAAGCTGTATTACGTTTACTGATAGAAAAAGTCGCTGCGCTGTTAGCTAATGATCCATTGTATATCGATTTATATGAAAAATCCTGAAAAAGATGGAAGCGTGGAAAAAAAGCGTACTGGAAAAATCAGAATATACAACAAGTATAAAACATTATATCACTTATGATTATCGCGTATAACGCAGGAGACTTTAATGGCACAAGACTTTACTAAAGTTACAATAAACCAAATCGATATGGATGCTGTCACTGAAACAGTCATCGCAAAAGGTAATTTGGTATATCGTAGGGATCATAGTGATACTAAAGCAGAAGATGTAGATAAGGTCGGTGGCATTGCTGCCGACCACATCGCTGTAAGTATCGACGGTGATCGTGAAACAGTTCCTAATGCATTAAAACTCGGTGGTAAATTAGCTGCCGATTATATGACTACTACGACAGGTAATAGTTTAAATAAAAAGAACTGAAAAATATTAAATCTAAATTTGGTAGCGATATTTTAGCATTGCGTGACGAGTTGTATCAACTTCGTGGTCAATTAGCTAAAAATGGTTACGTTAAAAAAATATCGGTTATTATGATGGTTACTATGATTGTTTCCATGATTTTAACCAAGTTCATTTAAATAAAAGAATTAGCAAATACTAAGAATACTGTTCAGACCGATAGAAAATCTTTAGTGTTCCCGGCGAATACTGATATGGATCAATTCTCTCAATATGATTTTATTGCTATCGTAAACAGCAATACTGGGTTAGAATGTATTCGTCAAGTAGCTGCTGTCGATAAAGCTAATTTTAAATTAACGTTAGATCGCAATATTGCAAATAGCGTTATTCTTCAAAATGCAGAATACTATCAAGTATATAAATCTTATGGTGCTATTTATAATGGCGACTTTTTTTATTTGCTCGTCCTTTAGAAACAGTAATGGGCGATGAAGAATATGCATCTGGCGAAACTGACGACACAAGTCGTGAATTTATTAAGATGATGAAACCAGGCTTTTGGTTATGCGACTACTTTAAAAATTTAGCGAAGGTAAAAACTGGTTATCTAAAAACTGTCGAGCTTTGTTTAAAAAGCTTACGGTAATCCAGGCCCAGTTAATTGTTATTTAATCGACGCACGAGATGTCGATTTATTTAAAAACGGTCAACAAGCTGAAGCTGCTTATAAATCTTCTCAAACCAATAAAGACGATAAGTTTAAATTTTTCGCTAAGACTCAACCCTAAAGCAGTAAGTGCAACCGTTGAACGTCAGTACGTAAAATTTAGTTTCCAACAAGACGGTAAGTATCCGATTATTCCAGATAATTACTATCAAGATCCTACACGTTACTGTTTAATCGTAGAATTCATGGAAGTTAATACCGACAATTATTATGAAATTGAATTGATTAATCATAACAAGAGCGATCTTCAATTAAATAATATCTTCTATGATTATGAACGCAAATCCGATGTTGCTGTTGCTCATGCATTAACAGAAACAGACGAAACTAAAAAACGTGATCTTTTATTTCCAATTTAAAAACTCAACAAAAATTAACTAATCAACCTAGTCCTGTAAACGAAGGTTTATATTCTGCACATATTTATAATCGTAGATTACAACGTGCTTCTAAGGCTCGTGTCGAATTAAGAATTAAACGTGAAGGCTTATATGAAGCTAGTACTTTAAGTTCTCCATCTTTGTTTACGACTGAAGCAATTACCTTGAAAAGAAGTCCAAAAAATGGTACAATTAATTCAGTACATGAATTAGGTTTGAAAACTGAAATTAATAAACCAATGGAATTGCGTCGTGGTGATCCTTCCGATATTTCTATGCCGGTCGATGTTGTCATCGGTGAAAACATCACGAAGGTAAAAGGTTTCAATACGGAGTCTATAACGACAATTAATCCAGTATTGGTTAACGATAATGATCCTGTTTATCGTGTCGGCTATGTCGTAGCTATTAAGGCACGTGAATATAAATTTAAAGACGGTATCATTACTAAAGGTCAGTTTAAACGATTCATTGTTCCGCTTACTGAAGTCGTTAAAGACGTTCATAGTTATATGGACGGCGTTAGCGATCGTTTGATCTTTGAAACACCTTTATATGAAGAAGGACAAGAAGTCGTAGATTATAATGATTTCGAAGTTCAAGTATATTGGGAAAATCCTGAATTAAGTGATAGCTCTATCACGAAACAAGAACAAATGGGTTCCCTAAAAGAAATTACAGTAAGCTTTGCTTCTGATTTCGAATAACGAACTGTTATAGCCGGGGCGAAAAGCTCTCGGCTTTTTATTTTTAAAAGGATTGACTATGATTACCGATCATAAAGATTTTTTTAGAACAACTTAACGTAATCAAACAAGGGGTTACTATTCCGGCATACGATATTTCTAAGATTATGGATTCTGAAGAATATAATAACTATTATGCCGATATCGAAAAAAATCTCTTAACGATTTGACTGGAATGATACGATCGTTAGAAGATTGTAATCAATATATGGTTACGTATGTTAACGATATTGTCGATAAGAAATATAAAGAATTGAGCGATAAATTAATTGCATTAGAAAAACAATTATTCTTTATATCAAAAATAAAAAAATTTTATTTCTTATTCTCCAGATTTCGACGATACAAAAAGTTGTTTATGACCGAGATGGCACTCAGATATCTCAAGTCGATTATGTCGTTCAACAAGAAGGCAAAATAGATTTATTTAAAAAAATATTTCTTCGACAAAAAAGCTTATTCTGTTAATATAGATAAAGATCATGGATCTGCAGTTATATCTTTTGAGCGTAATATGATTACAGAGTTAAATAAAAAACTGCTACATTTATGATTAAATTAAGTGAGCCAATTATGCTAAATTATATATCTTGTGACTTAGTAAATTGTACTGGCTCATTTACGATTAATAATAGTATTAATCAATATTCTTTTAACTCTTATTTTTGATCCGCAAGAAATATCTTTAATTGTTATTACTTTGAATTCTAGCAATCCTGAAGTTAAGCAAAAGAAGGTATTATATGCAAAATCTAAAGGATTTATGGACAACGCTTATGCTGGAATTGCCTACTTTGATAAAGGTAGTGAAAAAAACAGAAGAACAGCGTTTGGCTAAAAATTTATTACGAAAAATGATGTCACGAAATACATAGGACTAGCTATTAAGTAGCTTATTTTATAGCAAAAGTGCAAATAAGTGAACAAAAAGTACATTGTATTTCTTATTTGCATTTACTTAATAGTAGGTTTCTAGCCTCAGTGACTGCTGCTATCGAAAGATATGCTGCAGGATGAACTACGTTATGGAAAAGGTTAAAGACACACCTTTAGATGTGCTCGTCAGTCTGAAGCTCTGTGAGTGCCAATCAAGAAACTATGCTAATGTTCTGCATAGATAACAGAGAAACACATATACCATCCACGACATTGGCAAGACGAAAAATTCTCCGCAAGGAAGGTGTCCAGAGATGGAAAATAAAATTGAATATTGCTTTGTAATTGATAAAGATAACAAAACCATTAGCACCAACAAAAGTGAATAAAGGCTGGTATCTAATTAGAAAAGGCAGAGCAAAATTAAAAATCTAAATACCCAATGGTAATTCAATTAGAAAAGAATTAAACTTGATGGAAATGATAAAAGTTGTATGGCTTGTGGTATAGATGATGGCTCTTCATATGTTGGTTTAGCTATCGTTCAAAAATGTCCTACTAAAAAAATAAAGTAGTATTTAAAGGAACTATTGAACAACGTCAAGATGTAAAACGTTTAATAGATACTAGACGTGGGTATAGGGCGTTATCATCGTTATCATAAAAAGATATAGACCAATGAGGTTTAATAATCGTTCATCTTCTAAAAGAATTGGTAGGTTAGCACCTAGTATTAAACAAAAGAAGAATGCTATTTTAAGAGTATTATATCAATTAAATAAATGGATAGATATTCAAGAATATTATCTTGAAGATGTTTGTATAGATATTCGTGCAATGACAGATGATTATAAACCTTATAAATGGCAATATCAAAAATCTAATCGTTTAGATGAAAATCTTAGAAAGGCTACTATTATTCGTGATAACTATAAGTGTCAGGAATGTGGAAAATTTAATTGTAAATTAGAAGTACATCATATTCGAGCAAGAAAAATATCACGGAGCAGATACTATTGAAATTTAATTACGCTTTGTTCCAAATGTCATGACAGAACAAAAAGGTAAAGAAAAAGTTTTTGAAGATAAATATTTTAAAAAGATTAATTCTAAACCCTAAACGATTTGATTATGCAATGCATGTTATGCAAGGTAAAAAAACTATCTACGAGATAAAAATATCTAAATTAGGTTTATTACATTTAACTAATGGTGGCGAAACTGCAAACAAAAAGAATTGAATGGAATATAGAAAAGTCTCATAGCAACGATGCTATATGTATTGCAGATGGTATACCAGACACTTACAATATAAAAAGAGTGGATTATTAAACCGATGAGAAGAAAAATCAAAAAGCAAAAACTAACAATGTATTAGGAATTAAGCATAGAGATTTAGTTTCTTATACGTATAAAAATGGAGAAATTCATATAGGTTATGTCACGGCTTTATGTCCAGAGCAACTAGCTTTAAGTTTTTCAATCAAGAACTAAACACTGTAAAAAGTAAATGCCCGAAAATGTAAATTACTTTTGGAAATTTAATAAAAATTTATTGGTTAGAACAGCATGTATAATATTATATATTTTTATAAATAATTATATCCTTAGAAAGGTGAAGCTAATGGCAGAAGAAACAAAGATAAGTCGATCTCTAATCGTTAAAGATATTGGTATCGTACTCGACGATAAAGATACGATTAGTACGACTGCTCGACCAATTCCTCGACGTGACGAGATTAAAAATATTCAATTAGATTCTACTGTCGTTTCTTATGATTTCGGTATAAATAATATTAAATTTTCTTATAATAATGCGACTAGCGTGAGCGGGATTATTTCTAAATTTATCACGATAGAGAATTGTGATTATGTAACACTTATAACATCGCTAAAAGAACAGTCTAAAGATGAACAATATTCTTTAGAATTCTATTTGTTAGACAATAATAAAGAGTTCCAATTCTCCCATACAATCAAACTCAAGTATTATATGAAAAGTTATTTTATAATCTCGAAACTCGATTTAAAAATTAATAAGAATTATCAGATTACGATTCACGAAAAAACAAAAAGATGGTTTAGTATTATATAATACATATGCTAATTATGATGAATATCTTGCCGGCATTAATTCTTTAAATAATATTCTTAAAGAAAAAAATCTAAGGAATTGAGTTATTAGCTATGTGCCATTCGATGCTAAAAGAATTAAGCCGATCGATAATCGTATTGCTGTAAAAACTAATTAAAAGAATTTATTTCGGAAAAATCCGGTTAAGATAGATAATATTATCGTTAATGCTCATGGAGGAAAAATTAAATTGGAAGATTTAAAAAAATACGACCGTTAAAAATGCGTACCTTCAAGCATTAGCCGATGAAGGGTTTCATGGATAAGTTTAAAGAAAAAGCTTGCAAGATTCCAAGACTCCTTTATTTAAAACCTAATTATCTTAGCGAAGAAGATGAGCCTAAATATACCGAAGTACATCAGAATACACTAGAATCTATTTTTGATATTATGAATTTAAGTTTTAATTGTATCGATTCTGCATACGATATAGAAAAACTTATTGTCCGAGGTTGATTTAAAGATTGCTTCTATTCAAGAAAAGATAGATGCCGAAGATGAGCGCGTAAAAAGATATTAATATGATATGTGGTAATATCTCCGATTTTTAATTCTATTATTCCGATTACATCTGGGCATTTTCTATTAAATCTAATTTATATCAATATAGAAATTGTATTACTTCAAGTAAAACTTACGAAAAAGATATTCCGATTAAAATCGTAAATATTAACGGCAACGGTTATTCCGGTAATGAATATGTAATCTCGGATCAATACGATGTGCTACAAAAAGAACTGTTTGATACATCCCCTGACGGAAAACGTTTTTGACGGCGTTAGAAATAGTGCTTGGGAATACAGCCGATTATTTAGTTATGATGCCGTTAATAAAAGTGATTTAATTAATATTGACGATATACCGGCTACCGTTCAAATTACGCTAGAGTCTCAATCTGAAGATGGTTTTTAACGAACTTGTGTTCGACGATGATGCAACTACATATCACCAAGATTGAGGTTTCCAATAATAACGTAGAATGGCGTACCGTATTTAATGGCGATATTCAACCGAATAAACAAGATCATAGCTATTCTGATTTCACATATATTTATGGTAGTGGTGCATTAGTATTCCCAGTTACTCAATTATTAAGAATTACGATGTATAGTAATGCTGTCGATTCTAAAAAGATAAAGATTAACGATCAAATAAAAAGATGGTGTATATCGTAAATTTATTAAGATTGATGCGATGCAAGCTCGACGAAATTCTTTTTAAAGATGGTTCCGTCACGACTCAAAAATATTATAACTTCTGGTAAGGCAGTATGCTGGTATATTCTGTAATGAATATATTCCTGACTTTATACAAGATGCTTTACGTCAAGATATTCAATATCAACTAATCGTTAACGGTGTCGCACATAACGTTGTTCCTGTTAACAGCGACAAAAAGGAATTAAGTTAGTTAGGGCATTCTAAAAATCCTATTAAAGAAAAATATGTTGAGTATATCGATGAGCCAATTACGACTCTTCAAATTGCTATGATGGTCCCTGTAGCTTACGATTATTCTCCGTATATCGCTAATTTAAAATTATGTTTAGGAAAGCAGGTATCTAATGTATAAAGATCAGATCTATAAATTAGAATATTATCGCCAACGATTAATCGATCAAGCATTAAAATCTGGCGAATACATTAGCGATAGTGCTTTTAGAATCTGCCTTTAGAAGAATATGATATACAATTAGCATTATTTAAACATCGTTACATTCAAGAAGGTTCTAAGCTAAATGTGAACGAATTCAATAATGAATTATATGTTTTATATAATGACTTATTAATACTCTATAAGACTGTTTATGAATTAATCTGTCGAGAAATTTAATAATACTAAAGATTTAGTAAATATTAAATTAAGTAATTTAGAGACGTATTGCCAATCAATATTATAATCGATCTAAATTAGAAACAATCGCTATCTTTGGCGATACATTAGTTTTCCAATCTAATAACTTCGATATGAAGAATAAAGATGGTAAGACTTACGTTAAGTTGCCAGCATTTACGATATGCTGGGTCTACGTTAGCTTTCTTAGCCAATCTAGAAGATAATAATGCGAACGTAGTTTTAGAATTATCGCCAACAGAAAAATATTCTTAATTACGAATCTAATGAATCGTTATATCAAGTTCCAGGTGAGCCTACGACTAAAAACAGAATTTTTCTCGTTAGACTCTGGTAATAAATATTTCGGTAGCTATCAATTACCACAAAAATTTGAAGATACGTATGAAGTCTCAATATTATTTGTATTCTGGACATAATATGATTAAAAGTCGACAATCAATGTATAGAATTAAATCAATATAATAATGTTCAAAATCCTTCTGAACACGATGTAGAATTTTATATATAAAAGGTACTCATGTCGATTTTAGTTTTACATTGGATCCTATTAAAAACTAATATTAATAATCATTTAGTAACGATTACCGATAAAGTGCAATACTTTAAATTTAGAATGCCGTCTTATGGACAAGTATCTTTCAATACTGATGGCATAGTTTTTGCGGCTGTCGACAACTGTATTATTAAAAGATAATCATATTTATTCTAGAACTTTCTATGATGGCGCCTACGATAATATGTTAGAAATTATTACTTACGATAAAGAAGTTAATTATGATAATCCAGTAGCCGTGATTGAAAATCCATCTGGTAATACTCTTAAAATTAATTCTTTAGCGATTAAACAGAATAGGTATAACGAATATGATCAAGTATAATATACGATTTAATGGATCATGGGAGTATGACAAGTTCGTATTAAATTATTATAATTTGGCTAACGAAATTAAATTACTCAAAGAAAAATTATTAAAGTTAGAATCCCAAAATGAATCCATAAACGATACGTATAAAAAAATTAGTCGAATCTAATATTTTGGCTAAAACATATCGTCAGTATTCTAATTTCTATTGAGGTATAATATGGAATTAAAAAAATACATCTAAGTATTTTACTGAACTTGTTGAGTCAATGCAACAAGAATATAACGATTTAGAAACATCGATTATTAAACAACATAATTCTTACGATAAAAAGCTCCGAGATTATGAATGCTGTATTGGAATATAGTAATTATTTAAATAATCAGATGTCTCGCTATATCGATTCTCTTAAGGGATGGCAATCGCATTAACGAAAACTATTTTCGACGGTGAAACAGTATTAAAAAGAATATTTATAATGCTAATAAGATTTTATTTGCCGACACAAATAAAGTATTAGAAGCTAATTCTAATTATGAGAAATATGGTAACTGTATCCATCCTAAGATTGTTGGTAACTTAGATAACTTACTTAACTTTTAATTCTGCTGCTGGTTATATCTTTAAAAATTCAGCAACAGTTTTCTATTAACGAAGAAGTTAAAGAAGAATATATCGACGTATTAAAACACGATACGATCTTAAATAAAGATGCCGACATTCTATCAATATTCTTCCGATACTGTTACGCTAACAATCGAGTTCCCCTGATAACCCTATCGTCGGTTCTGCGACTTGTAACGCTATCGAAATTTCTCCGTTCTTAGCGGGCGCGTCTATTTTAAAAATGTTACGATTGTTACGACACCAGGCACTCAATTAAACAACAAAGCTATCGTTATCGATTATGATCAACCATTAGAAGATACACGAATCTTATTCGATAATACATATAGTATTAAAAACGATGGTACTTAATTTCAAACTAACGTTCGTAAATAATCTTGGTATGTATCCATTCGGATTACGCCATATTTATTTATATAATGCGAACTTCAATACGAAGAATAGTAATATTGTAATCAAAAATGAATATAAAAATTTAATTAAATATATTAACGATAATATTGTTATATCTGATCAGTCAGCCGATGAAGTCGGCAATCGATATAGTAAACATAATACGACATGTAGCGAAATGGATATTAAATTATATAGTTATTTATCTAACGGTAATTTATTATATCCGATCGAAACTCATGCTCGAGATATTATTAATCAAATTTCTGAAATACAAAAGTATTCTATGCCGACATTCCGGGTTAAAAAGCAATGTATAGTATAGAATTTTTAAAGGTTCGGACTTAGTGTCCGGGCCTTTTTCTTTTTCGAATTCTTGTGCTATAATAATTCATGAAGGTATTATTTTTAATCGGAGGATATTTTATGGTTAGTGGATTATGGTACGAAGAAAATATATTAGGCCATACGACAGATAAAACGTATGTTACACAATATACGATAGATTACTTTATACGATAATTTTTACAGTACAAACGATATCGTAAAAATTTTTGTCCACGTTTCGTAAAGAATTTATTAAATATTGTGATCTCCATCTTCTCTTTGGAACGGACTCATTAAAGAGATACTTATTATTTTCATCCAGAATTACAAATTTTATCACGACCACCTAAGCTTAATATCGGACTCGATATTCAAGTCGAAGAAGTTAAGTTTTTAAGGAAATGAAAATTTCTTATACGAAAAGAACAGTTGCTATCCTATTATTATAAAAAGCTAATTCTTTAACAATACGAGACGCAAAACGAGATGTTTGGTGCTATCGATTATTTATTAAATCGATATAATCGTCAGCTTATGGATTCATTAGATATTCTGCTTTTATCTAATCGATGATCATGCATATGAAGTTAGTTCTTTACTTAACTTGATTCAATTACGAAATAGATACACTTGAAAAAGTCGAATCTATTTATTGGGACAACCATAGAGCTGGTTTAGATAAAAGTTTTCTACAGATGGAGTTAAAAATATGAGTGTTGATTTTTATAAAGAGTCTTTAGCGACCTATGAAGAATATGAAATAGAAAGCGAAAAAGACGAAGAAGAGGGTTATGATACGGTTAGATTCCCTTCGTTTAATAAGAATCTAAGCGGTCTAACAAAAGGTTTGTATATTTTTGCCGGTGAATCTAATGGCGGTAAAACAGCTATTATGTCTAATCTATTAAAAGATTTAGGGACTAATCCTAAGAATAACTTATTAGCTATTTACTATACATTAGACGATACTGTCGGAGAAGTTATTCCTCGTATATTGCGATGGACCAACAAATTCCGATCGCGATTGCCGGTAAACCAAAAACGTTACCAAAAATATCATCGATTATTCCTCGATGCTCTGAAGAAGAAGAATATTTCGCAAGAATTAAAGCTCAACTCAACGTCGAAAAGACGGCATCCAACTATTAAAGGAACAGAGCCATCAATTTATGATGACCGACGGAACTCGAGTTCAATCTTTTGAAGATATTTTGCGAACACGCAAAACGAGCTCAAGAATTTGTCAAATCGGTAAATCCGGGAAAAATAATATCATTATCGGTATTGACTCTTATCTGACTTGCGGTTTAAAATAGAACTTTAATAAACCGCAAGAACGTCATGAAGCTTTATCGGAAGAACTTAAAAATTGGCTAATGTCGATTTACAAGTTCCGGTATTTGGCACGGCACATTTAAGAAAATTAAATCATAATGGCCGACCATCTCTTGACGACCTTAAGGAGTCAGTACGATATCAATACGATGCAAGTGTCGTATTCCTTGTTCATAACGATGTGAGCAAAAATAAAAAAATAATGCTAAAGTATTTTATAACAGAGAAGGCTATGCCGACATTCAGCCTGTTGTAGAGCTAGATTGGGCTAAAATAAACAGAAGCGAATTTTAAAGGCAGAAGCTTTTTCTACTTTGTTCCAGAATTTTCATATGTTACAGAAGCAAACCAACAAGACACTGAGCGTTTTAATAATATTATTCGAGGTTAATAAATGACTATTTACGAAAAAGTGTACTGAAGCATTTTCTGAAAGTTTATTAAATAGTTTTCCAGCTACTACTACGGAGAAATCAAATTTCTTAGGTATTTGGATTACGGTAATTAAAGGTTTAACTAATGAACGTTTTCCTACAGCTCCTGTAGTATTCGACGTTCTTAAGTTAACGGCTAAATATGTTTCTACTTTAGTATTAAATAAAGATAATGAAGCAGACGATACTTTAAAAATATTTAAAGTGCGCGATTATTTAAATAAAGATCTTGCTCTCGCATTAAGCGACGAAGAAGTAGCTGAAGGCAGCTCTCTTATCGAAGATCTTAAATTAAAAATTGCTCAATCTGCAGAATCTGTATTAGGGTCAGAAAACTGAAATTCCTCAATTACGACCTAATCTTAATACTCCTGATGCTCTATTTGCTGAATCTTATGAAGTAGCTCGTTGCATTACTAAATTGTATGAAAATAACTAACGAACAGTTCTAGACTATCTCGATAGTCCTTGTACTATAATATAAAATATAATACTCCAATACCGACAGACGAGCGTACCTTACGCTCGTTTTTCATAATATAGCATACGCATTTTAGGCAGCATTTATCAAAAAGAAATTATCGGCATTCCGGAAATGACTCAAATGTTAGATAATTATTTTAAATACTGCCCCTCATCGTATTAACAATAAAGACGTATTAAAAAGGTATTAATTATCTTTCTAGTCTTTATGAATATTGTAGTGAAGACAACTTAATATTATTTCGATCGGTCATTCTCATGTATTAGAGTTTGATTCAGGAGAAATTGAAGTCGACATCAGCCCTATCGCATATCGTAATGGAAAATACTTTTTATTCTATCCTGTATTTTTCTCATACGTTTTTCTAAGAAGAATGTGATAGTAATATTAATTGTACTCTTCACTGGAAAGCAGCATACGATGCATTCGACTTTTCAGTTGAGTGGCGTTATATTTTATTATGCTAAAACTAGAAAAAACATTTATTGCATATCGTGATATAAGTTCGATAGAACGTTTAAACTTTATCGCAAATAATGTTTTACGGGGATCGAACAAAAGATATTCTTCCCAGTACGAGAAGAATCTTCTAAGAGTCGATTTATTCCAGAATTATCTAGAACATTTACAGGAAGGTAATAATGCCCTACGAAGTCGATGGCTGCGTCTATAAGACAAAAGCCTTAAAAAGATACTCATATTCTATGGAAAGAATATAGAAAAAGAAATTAATTAAATCTTTTGAATTACCACAAGTTAAAGATCGAATTAAGAAAAAGTCGATATTTTTCTTATAAACCTATTGTCGACGATATTAAATTCGATAGCTTAATGGAAGCTAGCTATTATATTTATTTAAAACAACAGTTAAAAGATAAATTGATATCTGGATTTGAACGACAAGTTAACTACGAATTACAACCAAGTTTTAAAAAGAATAAAAACGATTCGATCTATTAATTACGTAGCAGACTTTGTCGTAAAGAATTTAGAATAAAAAGTATTCGTGTCATCGATATTAAAGGTAAGACTACGGTCGACTTTAATCTTAAGAAAAAAGATATTCGAATACAAATTCCCCGAATTAACTCTAGAATGTATTCAGTTTCATGATGGACAATGGATGCAACTAGACGACGTTAAAAAAATTAAAAAGGAAAAACCAAGAAAAAAATAATGTCTGAATATAAAGTTCTTGAAGGACAAAAAAAGAAGCTTGGGAGGAAATTGACGCGATCGTATTAGAGTGTCAGCAAACTAAATGTAACAAAAAGAAAAGATGAATTACTCCAAGAATTAATTATTAGATTCGAGCCATTTATTAATATGTTTTATGATTTATTAGTAAACGAAAAAAACATATTTAAATAATAAAGTTTTCTCGTGATTTTATCTGCTTGTATATAGCCGATAAAAATTTTACGTTTTAAAAATATTTAGGAATACTCGATTATCTAAAACTGAATTCAACGAAGTAAACCGATCTTTATCTTTAATTCGGGATAATTATGGTAAGAATAATGACGTAATGACTGACCTTCATTACGTATTTACTCAAATGGTATTAACGTATAAGAAGACTAATCGTAGCTTCAATACATTTGTAACGTATGTATTTAAATATCGTTTATTCCATTTTTATTTCTAAATTCTTACGTGACAGAATTAATAATGGCTACGACAGAACGGCATTTGAAGAAGTTAACCTTAACGGATATAATTCGATGCATCATATGAATATCGAAGATCAGGTTACGATCGACGATAATGGGAACTTTAGTGATTCCTGGTTGTCAGGTCTAACTTGTTCTGACGTATTCGACGAGCTTAATGAACTCGAACGAAATATTATAGTTAAGATATTCGTTCAGACTAAACGACCTAAAGATATTCAAAAAGAATTAGGCATATCTGAAGCTAAATATAGAAAGCATAGACGACTAGCGTTAAGCAAGTTGGAAGCAGCTACAGGATTAAAAACTAAATATTTAAAACCTTTGAAGGCGAGCGAATAATGCTCGCCTTTTTCTCGTTTATATGTTATAATATATCAGAAAGGTGGTTACTTATGATAGATAAAGATAAGTACAGGTTAACGTTAAAGTTAACGATTTAGTGGCTCAGATATTGGCCCTAAAACAAATTCCATTAGATGTAGCATATAATATTCTATACGACCAAGATAAAATATTAAATATCGATGAGAAAGAACCGATTGTTAATATCGATAAAGCAGCCAAACTCTTAATACAATGCTTTAAAGAAGGTCGAGATATATATGTATATGCCGACTATGATGTCGATGGAATGACAAGCGGAACAATAATGAAAAAGTTTTTATCAAAGATTGTTCCGACACATAGTGAAGTTTACTTCCCTGAGAGAAGCGATGGTTATGGCTTAGCATTAAATTTATTGAAGACATAAAATAAAAATATGAACGGCGAATTAAGCCTCTTATTATGACAGTCGACAACGGTATTACGAAAGTCGAAGAAGTCGAATTATGTAAAAATATAATATACCAGTATTGATTACCGACCATCATTTACCACAAGAAATCTTGCCAGACACAATCGTTGTCGATCAACATATTACTGAGGAGCGATCATTGGGCAAAAAGCGATATGTGGTGCTGGCGTCGCTTATTATTTTTGTCGAGCAATTGAAAATGAATTAGGTTATAATCACTATGAGAGTGACAAATTACTTTATTTAACGGCTATCGGTACGATTGCCGACGTAATGCTCATTAAGCAGTTATGTTAATCAAGCTATCGTTCGTAAAGGTTTTAATCAGATTCAGAAAAAGCAAATACCGAACACGTTACGAGTATTTTTAGATATGCTTACTAAAGAACTATTACGGCCGATCTCGTATCTTGGCAAATCGCTCCTCGATTAAATGCATGTTCTCGATTATTCGATATCGATGCTTCTATTAAGTTATTCGACGTGAGCGAAGAACCGATCGAAACATGTAATATTGTCGAAGAATATAATACTCGACGCAAAGAATTAACTAAAGATTTTAGCGAAAGAATTATTAAACAGTACGATAAGGAAAACGACGATAGTGAAATAGCTTTAGTCGTTAACGACGAAATACCAGTCGGTATTATCGGTATACTTGCAGGACGACTTCAAGAATATAGTGGCAAACCCTAGTTTTGTCGGATTGTCGGATAGTGAAGTCGTTCATGGTTCTGCTCGAAGTAATACATATCCATTAGATTGGTTGTTGTTTAATGAGCCTTCTGTAGCTTCATATGGCGGCCATGCAGCCGCTTGTGCTTTGCGATATATAAAGATATGCAAGATGAGTTTAAACTCGCTCTGAGCGCAAAAATCGCATCTTATGTGCCACCTGAAGAAGTTACTATCGAGCCGAAAGAGCCTGAAATACATCGATCTTACATTATCTGATTTAACAGTAGAATCCTATAAATCATTTAATTTATTCTCGTTCGATGGTTTTAACTTTTTGCTAAACCACAAGTTAGAATATCTGAGTTAAGCGTTCTCGACGTTAAACCTAGCGGTAATAATCCTGACAATATATGTTATACAGTATTTGACGGAAAAAAACAAAATTAAGTATCTGGGTATGGAGATTAGAGATCTCGGAATTAAAGTTGGCGATAGAATTGCGATGTGTGGTGATATCGAGAAGAACTTTATGAAGCCTAGACTATATACTTTAAACGTAAAGAGTATATTCAAGGAGGAATAGTAAAATGTTTACGCATTTACATGTACATACATCATATAGCTTTTTAGATGGCTATTGTCATATACCGAAGTTGGTTAGTCGTGCTAAAGAACTCGGTATGGAAAGTTTAGCAATTACCGACCATAATCATATGGGCGGTATCTATGAATTTTTACAAGAATGTAAAAAGCAAGGCGTTAAACCTATTTTAGGATATGAAGGATATCAAACATGGGATACGCTTTCATATCTAAACCTGTTGAAGAGCGTTGGGCCGATGCGGCCTTAAAGGCTAAAGAAGCTGGTGACTTAACTGAAAAAGAAGCTGAAGATTTAGCATCTGGTAAAAAAGGTGTTAAAGGCATTAAAGATATTAAAGCTCGTGCAGAAAAACATATGTACGATACAAGACAATATCATTTAATATTATTAGCTAAAAATCAAACAGGTTTAAATAATTTAATTAAGTTACAAAGTGAATCCGCTAAAGTATGTACATATAATGGTCGTTTCTATTCGACATGCCGATGCTTCGTAAATATAGTGAAGGTGTTATTTTGCACGACAGCATGTGTTGCAAACATGGTCACAAGTCGTGTTCCGCAAAGACGATTTAGATAAAAGCCGAAGAACTTATTTTAGAATATAAAGATATCTTCGGCGACGACTTCTATCTCGAAGTTCAACCTAATGCATTCGACGACCAAGTTAAAGTAAATAACTTTTATTTAACGATGTCACAAAAACACAATATTAAACTTGTCGCAACAAGCGACGTTCATTATATCTTAAAAACCGATAATAAAGATCATGATGTATTGGTATGTGTCGGTACTGGTACCGATATTTATAATCCTAATCGTATGAAATACGATCATAACTTCTGGCTTAAAAAGCGAAGAAGAGATGCAGGACGGATTTAAATATCTAATTAATACGTCTGAAACTGAAGTAAATGTTGCTCGTGCAAAATATGCTTTGTATTTAGAAGCAATGCACAACACTCAAGAAATCGCTAATAAAGTCGGCGAATATAAATTAGGTAGCGATGTACCATTAATGCCGAAATTGCCTGGTGTTAAAAATACTAAGCGCAAACTGCGCGAATTAGCATATAAAGGTTTATATGAATTAGCTAAACGATATGATTATATCGCTAACGATATTAAACGATATGAGCAACGTTTAGCATATGAGCTAATATTATTAACTATAAAAGATTTTGCCGATTATATGCTTATTGTCCGCGAATATATTAACTGGGCTGATAACAATGGCGTAAATGACAGGCCCAGGACGTGGATCAGCAGCAGGGCAGTTTAGTATTATGGTGTATCGGTATCACAAAAATATTGATCCAATTAAGTATAATTTAATATTCGGTCGTTTTTGACTATTGATAGAACAGGCTTGCCTGACGTAGACTCAGATTTTTAGCTACTTCGGTCAGGGATAAAGTTATTGAACATATTAAAGATTTGTACGGTGAAAGTAATGTAGCCCATATTGGTACGTACTCTCAAATGGGTGTTAAATCTGGTTTAAAAGATATTGGTCGAGCACTTAAAATTTCGTTCGATAAGATGAATGCATTATCTAAAATTATCGACGATTTTAAAGATGTTGTACCACCTCAACCAAAGTTTAAACATTATGATGCATTAAAAGATGGTAACGAAACAGAAAAATCTTTATATGTTAAATGGCAAAAGCTCGAAGCCGAGAATAAAGAATTATTTAGATTGATTCGAGCATTCGAAGGTCTTAAACGTACTTCGGTGTTCATAGCTTCTGCGTGTATTAGCAATGCCTTGTCGTGTCGACGATTATTTTCCGACACGCACCGATGCTGATGGTGTAACAATTACGTTATTTACCGGTACTGAATGTGAAGAATTAGGTACAGCTAAACTCGACATTCTTGGTCTTAAGACATTATCCATAATAGAAAACAACATTAAGACATTTAAATAAAGATGTGCAATGGTATATATGACAGCTTCGATATCGAAGACAAAAATTATATAAATTATTAGGCACAAGCAAAAACAGATTAGCGTGTTTCAATTAGAATCTGATATGTTTAAAAGACATGATGAAGGAATGAAACCAACTGCTTTTTGATGATATTGCAGCTACAGCACTCGGTTAAGTATATCCGGCCGAGTATAAACTGGGTTATATGCTGGATCATTTAGAGCCTTAATTACCAAATGGTGACAACATTAAGGATTGGGCAATCAGCAGGCACGATAAGTTCCGCCTCAGAGACTATGGGAATATCCCACCCAATATAGAGTGATCAATATTAGAACCCCAGTATGCTATAATAATTAGCTAAATATATAGTCGAACTTATATGAAAGTATAAGAGCTAAGAAGAAATTACTTAGCAGTAAAATTTAATAGACGCCTTGGACCACTAATCTGTTATTGGAATTAAATTGGTAAGGATTAAATATACTGATAAATTAACAAATGATTTTTAAAAAGAAAATTTTATAACAAAACGCGGCCTGGCCCACTTACTGCAGGTCTTGATAAACAATATATTTCTTGCAAAAATAGCAAATCTGATTTAAAATATCCTATTCATGGTATTGAAAATATCTTGAGATAATACATATGGAGTAATTGCATATCAAGAGCAATTAATGCAGATATCTAAACAAGTTTCGGTTTTTGATGATAACCAAGCAAAGTTCAATCACTAGAAAAATTACAGCAAAAGAAAAAGGCTAGCTTAATGCCATTGATGGAACGTTGTCGCATCATTAAGAAGGTAAACGAAGGTCCGAAGGTTGCAGACAAGACGATAATGCGTTTGGTATGATCCTAAAAGGTAAATATGGTCCAGAAATTAAAAGGCGCTGTGGCTAATGGATATACTCAGAGGAAATGAAATATTACTTTGAATACATCTCTGGATTTAGTAGTTAGCATTCAACAGAGTCACTACGGTAGCTACTCTTTTACTAGTATGCTTACTACTTGGCTTAAATTATATCATCCAGTGAATTCTTTGCTGCATATTTATCGATGCAATCACAGAAGATTTAGTTCGTTATATTCCATTAGTTAGAAAGGAAGGGATTGACGTTGAAGTTCCAGACATTAATGTTTCAAATCTTGATTTTTACTCCTAATGGAAACACTATCTTGTTTGGTCTTGGGTCCAGTAAGGGGCGTGGGTCTATCTTCCATACCTTCCATAATCGAACATCGACCTTATGCTTCTTTAGAAGATGCTATGAATAAAAATCGGCAAGAAAGCATTTAATAAACGTGTCGGTTCGGCTTTAATTAAGTCAGGGGCTTTCTCTAATATAGAATATAATCGTTCTAAACTTATGAATCAGTTCTCACGATTTAAGAAAAGATAAAGATGAACGTTTAAATAACGAAGTTATGAAAGGAACTTATTATGAGCTTCGAAATGCAAACATAAATTGTCCGTGACATATACACCGGAATGGTTCTCTATGGAAGATAAAAACTGAAGTAGAAAACGTTAAAGTTAAAATAACGAAAGTTGATGAACGCAAAGATAAGTCTGGCAACCTATGGCTTTCTGTAAAGGCGACGTTGGTGGCGGCGTCGAAATCGATTTAATCGTCTTTAGTTCTATTTATCTAAAATAATTTGCCTTATATTAAATACGATGAAATAGTCTATTTATCTGGTAAAAAGAATCTGATTCTAGATGATTGTTGAAAGTTAGCCTGTCATGAACAGGCTTTCTTTGTAATATAATTCTGTAATCGATGTTATTTAAACCCTATGAAAAGGATAATATAAAATGGCAGATATTAAAGGTAATATCCTTGTCGACAATGGCGCAGGCGGCAAGGATCCGTTTTACGGAAAAACGACGGCCGATCAAGTTATGTTTAGCGACGGTGAAACGCTAGAAGAAAAGTTTCGACGTTTAATCGTTGACTCAGCTTTACTATCTGATCGTGCCGGCACTGCAGATGAAGTGATTTAAGTGAAGATACTCGTAAATTTATGGGCCATCCGATCGAAGACTTCTTGTTGCGCGACGAATTATATGCAGCTATTATAAAAGCTAATGATAATAACGATTGGAAGAATAGTGTTGGTTCTGTAACCGAACTATATACGACATATCCAGATGCAACAGTTGGCAATGTTGTAGCTGTTAACGGTGGAGACTACCGCAGGATCTCTATCGATTTAATGGAACAGACTGGGAGATTTTGGTAAGAAATGGTAAGAGTGTTCTTCCAATAATGTTGTCGATAAAATTAATCAAAGCGTTATTATTCAAAAATTAGAATTCGGCACTAATAAATGGATTAAACAAGGTGAAGACAATTACGAATTATCCTTGGATATTCCTAATGTCAGAAATTATCCAGGTCGTAATTTATGACGGTATTAATAAGAAACTTAGTACTATTACTCCTGAATATAATGCAAACAAAAGTAATTCTTCATAGTGTATTCCCAGAACGTGGGTATATTCTATACTACACTCCAACAAAATGATGTGTTGAATTACGGTGATTCTGTATGATTCAAAAATTAAAGAACTTGTTGGTCTTCGTGAAATTGACGCGAAGATCAACGAATGTGATAACGAGATCGAAGATCTTAAACGTATCTCAGGGTACAACTGTTACGAAACAAACGTTATTAGATTTTATTAAAACTAATAAAAAGCTATCGAAGACGCTATTCAAGGTCTACAAGGTCGATTAAACGATCTTCGAAATACGATAGTCAATAAATTATCTAACTATTATACTAAGGCTAATAGTAATGATTTATTTGCTTCGTCTTCTACAACGAATAGTTATTTACGTAAAGATCGTGATGAAACTATTAATAATAATTTTAACGTTAACGGAACAATTAGTTTAAAATAATACTAGCGATCTGATCATTCAATTTGTATTAGCGGTTAGGGAAGTCCGTCCAGGATATTTTTAAAATGATTTCTCCGGACGGTAATGTTCCCGATCGAAATTCGAAACGGTATTACTTATATTAACGGTCAAGAAATTGTTACTGGCAGTTATATTTCTCTGGTGAATGGGTCGAACTTCAGGTAGTCAAATACTCGAAACGTAAAACTATTCTAGCGTATATGGTGACGATGCAATCAAATGTTAATCGTATACCAATATCATGACAGCAATGATAACGGGCATTTATACATCAACGTCATATATTGATCAGAGTTAAGTCTAGGTCAACCTTATTATAAGGATATAGATTGCACGATTAATTTACAGAATGGCGTTATCAATCTTGATTGGAGTAAAGAAGGATTTAACGGTATTATAAAAAGTAGTTTATTATCGATAGGAGTTTTGTATGGCAAAAGAATGGAAAAAATTTTTCTGTGTCATATAAAGCGACACAAGAAATTAATAAAATTATAGATAGTTTAAAAGATATTATTAAAGATACTTCGATAAAACAATTTCGACAAATGACTTTATCAAAGAGTTTAATAAAATTAACTAATTTATAATAATGCTAGAAAAAGTTTTTCTGAGTCTTTAGAAAATATCAAAAATGGATTTAATGAGACTATTAAGTCTTATTTTAATAAACAAGAACAAGACGATCGTTATTTAACAAAAGCTAGTTTAAATAATGCAATTTTTAAAAGAATCAAAATTTAGACTATCAGCATAAACTTACAGTTGCTGGCGACAATAAAATTATAGGTCATAAAGATGGTAATACATTAATGACTCTTAACGGCGTTAAATTAATTATTGATGGCGAATGGCTTAAGTTAATTAATCCTGACGGATCTGAATTGTATTCTCGAAATATTAATACCGGTACCCAACGTTCTTTAGGCGAAGATATTTTCCAGCTACGCGAGGCGTACTTATATTCCGGCAGCTGGAACGAAATCCCGAATAGCTCTATTAACAATGTAGGCGGTACAGTTCAATTACCGGCAAAAATGGAACGACTTAGTTCTTATTGTCGATAATACATATCACGAAGGTGGTCATGATCTACAAAACGATCATCGTATTGCGCCAGCTTATGTATATAGTGTAGAGCCGAAAGTTCCGATTAAATTCTTAACTCCGTATTCTACGGTCGGTGTCGAGTAACAGCATCTATGTTAAGCTAACCCAGACTGGTCCTGTATTTACTGGTATAATCAAAGCCGTAATAACGGCAATGTTATGAAAGTGTTATGGCGATGATAGAAACATTTAAGAAGTAGAACGACTACGTTTTTACAAGTAAGAAAAATAAATGAAATAATTGATGCCATAAAAATCTTTTAGAGACGCTGAAGGAACTGGTGTTAACGGTTTAATTAATCAGTACACTAATCGTATTAATCAAATGAAAGATTATTTAACGAATACTGTTCCGACATCTATAGATGATTTATTGGCTTTCATTAATAATAAACTTTCTGGATATTATACAAAAACAAGAATCAGATAATAAGTTTTTAAATAAAAATAATGCTGAGCGATTATCTTCATTATGACGATTTAAATCTTAACGGTAATTTAACGATTAATTTCTGGTAATCAACCAGCTATTAAATTTAACAAATCTAATGGCGTATTATTTACGATTGATGGCGTCGATATTTCTGTTTGGCCTTTCGTTATTGCAAAAAGATAATAACAAATATTTAGAAATAAATAATAATGGATTAGCTACCGATAAAACGATTATTACTAAAATAATTATCGTAAATTCGTAAAACTTCCTCAATGGAAAGACGGTAATTCCATTGGAGAATTGAACAAAAATGATTATGTGAAGTATATGCATATAACCCATATAAAAATGATTTCCACACAGTATTCTTTTATGATTAAAGATGCTATAAACGAAGATATAATCCATATGAAGTTAGCGATAATTCAAGCCCGATGACAAATATGTCGGTATCGTTCAAAACTATTATGGCGACGATAAGAACTATCAAACAATTTCTCGTATCGATCAAAATCCATGGAACTGGAAATTCGAGGTTCATGAGATCTGGCGTCAACGTAAAAACACCATAGTAGTTATAGCGATTATTGGGAAGGTTTAGGAGGATATACTATTAAATGTCGATAGATATTAATACATTAAGAAACGAGATTAATAGTCTTATTTCTAAAATAAATAGCCTCGAATCAACCGTTATCAATAACGATCAGTATGTTAATGCCTTAGATTTTTACGATAATTTTATTTCGGTAAATGAAATATTAAATAATTTATCGCTCGATACTGTCGATATTGCTGGATCTATATTTTTAAATAATAATAGATTGGCTCTAACGAAATCTTGGTCGGCAATAAGTCACTTTCATTCGATCAACGATTATCTTATAATAATCGATCCATTAAAAATAATTATGATATGGCATTACCAGAATATAAAGAATATACTTTATCTAAACTAGAAAAAAGGTGACTATTATATTTTTAGTTAGCGTAACGGATATTCTATCCCATTAACTATTAATTATTGTGAAAAGATTTTTAAGAATAATCTTATCACGATAAAAGATGGCATTATTACGTCCGATAAGGAATTTAAAAATATATAAAAGGTAACATATGATTAGTTTAATACATGATGATTCTGTTAACCTTGCCGACTTACAAAAATAAAAATTATCGAAAATTCAAGATTATTTAAATACTAGAAAAATGATATAATCGACAATATGGTTTCTCTTAATATCGAGAACTATACGATCGATGATAATCAGTATTATAAAAACTAAACGATACGATTATTCAATCGATACTTTGGATACTCAAAAGATTGTTAGAAGTATAAATATCGATGAAGATCATATCGAGCTTGGTGGCAGAAAAATTGTCCGGTAAATTATACAACGGAACAAAATTATTATCTAAAATGACAACTCTTATGACTGGGTTGAAATTCCGGTTAAAGAGAATATCGATTTATCTCATGCCCATGAAATTAATATTATTTTTAAGAACAATAATAAAGTTTCCAGTTTATTTATCGTAAAAATCTGGTACTTATAAAGATATCGATCAAACAATTATCGTATCTATTCTAGAGAATAACAATTATCGATAATGTCGAAAAGGTTTCTAATATTTTTATAAGATAAAGGGATGCTATTCAATGAATGAAATTTCATTAAAGTGCTATTAATGATTCACTTATGAGTTTAAATCATAATGTATCTGAAATTATTAATCAAGCGCATACTCAAATTAATGAACATTTAGACCAAAATGGTATTACTTTTGAGTAATATAAATAGCAGTATCTTAATAAAAACCAACGTAACGATAAGATAATGGTTAACAATTTATTCGTAAAAGAATTAAAAATTAAACGGTAAAAATATATTTGACGGAGACGTAATCTCTTATGGCTCTAATTCATTATCTTTATCAGATGAATTGTTAGTGAATGATGAGCAGGTATTATTGGAAAAATGATACCCTGCTCTACTTTTGTGTTATGAAGGCGTTTATTCTGCATACTTATTAAGCAATAAATCTGAAATCGTTATTTCTGGTTTATATGAAGAATCGAATATCGGTGATTTAATTATTCCGGTATCTATTTTTAGAGAAGAACTCGACCACTACTGTTGGTAATGAAAAATTTGCAGTTCTTATTAAATGCACTGATGACGAATGTTCGATTGAACCAGGAAATCAACAGTCAGTTATTACGAACGTAATGTATGAGGTAAGAGAATGAAACATTTTATCGATCAAACCTCGTTAGATGAAACGAGTATTCAGTACCTGGTTTATAAATTAAATGAAGTTATTCGTGTCGTTAATAATAAAACCAGATATCCATGATTTAGAATACTGGGCTGATACGTTAAAAGCAATTCGGAAAAGATGGTTCTATTAATACTTATACGGATTTAATGGAAGCTCTTAAAAAGAAACCGGACTTTAATCAAGTAAGAGATACTGTTCGTGATGAGTTAACAAAATTTGTCGACCAAATGAATCAACGTATTTATCAACCGACATTAGACCAGTTGTTAAAAATAATTGGCGACGCATTACAAGAATATATTCATGCGCAAGTCGACGATTATTTAAATAAATCTATCGATGATTTGAAAAACAGACTTAGTGCTGAATTAATCTATTGGAATTAAAGGAGATAATAATCTATGTCCAAAAATTTGTAGGTAAAGCTCATTTTGGTTTATACGATCCAAAACGTGATAAAGGTATTGAAATTGGTGGTTCTGGCAATCAAGGTGGTTCCAGTACTCCAGTCGATAACAAAGCTGTTGAAGACGTAACAAAACAAGCTAGCGCAAACAAAGAAGCATCTGCTGCTAATAAAGTATTAGCCGAAGCTAATAAAAGCTGCCGTTGCTAAAGTAGCTGCCGATCTTGCTGCTAAACAAGCACAAGACGTTATTACTTTCTTAAGTAAAAGTTGAAGCTGCTGCTCAATATCAACCTAAAGGTGAATATATCACCGATGCTAAAGTAGCTGAAAAATTACCGAAGCTCAAGGTAAAGCTGACGAAGCTGCTGCTACAATTTGCGACTAAAAGCAGAACTCGAAACAGCGACTGGTGGCGTATCTGCTAAAGATCTTAAAACTTTAAAAGATGCTATTGAACTGCTTCGCGATAACCCAGGATAGCATTGCTGAAATTGCTAAGAAAGCTGATAAAAGATAAAGTATACGATAAAGATGCTATCGATAAGTTAATTAAAAACTTAACGATAAAGATACTGATCTTGAAAAAGCTATTGCTAAAAGCAGCTACTGCCGACGACGTAGTCAAAGTGGCAGATCTTGCTGAAAAGTTAAAAGCTCTTGTAGACTTAACTCCGTTCGCTAAAACTGCTGAAGTTGAAGCTACATATGCTAAAAAATCTGATTTGGCCGATAAAAGCCGATAAAAGCTGCTATCGAAACTGAACTTGCTAAAAAGCTAATGCTAGCGATTTGACTCCGCTTGCTACAAAAGAAGAAGTATCCGCCAAAGCGGACGCTACAGCTCTTGCTACGAAAGCTGATCAAACAGCATTGGATAACGTTAAAGCAGAAGCCGATGCAAAATAAAAGCTGCTGTAGCTGCAGAAGCTGCTGAACGTAAAAGCTGCCGACACTCTTAACGATGCAAAAAGTAAAAAGGTATCTCTGACGACGTATCTAAACTTAAAATTGATGCGGCTCAAGCTAGTAGAAAACGAAAAAGCTCTTGCTAAAAAGGCTGACCAAGAAGCTGTTAATACTGCATTAGCTGAAAAGGCTACAAAAGCTGAAGCTGCCGAAGCTAAACAAGCTGCTACCGATGCTGCTAAAGAAGCTGCTAAAGCAAATACTGCTCTTGAAGGTAAAGCTGATGCTACCGCATTAGAACCATTGGCTACTAAAGAAGCTTTAAAAGGTGCTAAAGATGAATTAGCTCAAGCTATCGAAGTTGCTAAATCTGCAGCCGAAGAAGCTAAAAACTGAAGCTAAAACTGGTGAAGCCGTAACTGAAGCTAAGACAAAAGCTGAAGCTGCCGACGCTAAAGCTAAAGAAGTAGAAGCTGTCTCGTTAATTATGTAACTAAAGCAGTTGCCGATGAAGCATATCAACCTAAAAGGTGAATATGCAACTAAAAGCCGAAAGTACAAAGCTATCGGTTCTTTAGATCCAGCTACACTTCAATCCTTAAAAGATCTTGCTCAACAATTAGCTGGTCATGCTGATTTAACTGCAGTATTGGATAAGTTAAATAAGTATTCACTAAAGATCGAAGTTAACGAAAAACTTGCGGCAAAAAGCCGACGTAACTGCTCTTGCTGAATACGCAGAAAAAGCTGACGTCGAATCTAAACTTGGCGACAAAGCCGACAAAACAAAAAGTAGCTGAAGATATTCAAGCTGCTAAAGATGTAACTGATGCAGCTGTTCGTGAAGTAAATACGACTGCTCAACAAGCTAGGGCTAAAGCAACTGAAAACGCTGCGAGGCCTCGAAGAAGCTAAAACTAAAGTTGAAAAAAAGCTATTGAAGATCTCGGTAAATTAACGACTAAAGTTAACGACCTTGCTCTTAATGGTGGTACTGGCACAGGCCTTGATGCTCAAGCTGTAGCCGATAAAGTTCAAGAAGTTGTCGATGCTCTCGTAGCTCAAGAAAAATTTGTAGGCGAAACTAAGCAACGAAAAACTTGCCGATAAAGCTGATGTTAGTGCGTTAACTGCAGTTCAAGCTAAAGCCGATAAAAATGCTTCTGACTTGTTGGGTAAAGCTGATGTATCCGCATTAGCGGATAAAGCCGATAAAGCTGTGTTCGAAGCTAAAAGCCAATGAAGTGGATAATAAATTAAATACTTTAGAAACAGCTACTGTTCCTAACTTGATCGACACTAAGCTTACTGCTAAATTAGCTGGTTATCAAGAAAAAGGTGAATACGTAACTAAAGAAGCTGCTGATCGTGATTATCAACCTAAAGGTGAATATGCCACAGCTGCTGCATTGGAAGAAGTTAAAACTAAAGGCTAATGCTAATGAAGCTTTGATTAACGGTCTCGATAAAGATAATTTAGTGCACATTGCCGATCTCGATACATATGCTAAAAGCTGCTAAAGTAACAGAAGATATTTCGCTGCTGTTGCAGTCTTGGCGATGTATACGTATCGAAGAATGATGCTGACGTATTTTACTAAGAAAGCTGACGTAACAAATGAAATTGGTGCGAAAGCTACTGAACTTAAAAAATATGCCGACGATACTTTTGCGACAAAACAACGATTAGATAATGCAACTATCGCTGCTGGTGGTTCTGGTTTAACTCAAACTCAAGTCGAAGGTATTGTCGACAATAAATTGGGCGCATTAAAAGATGCCGTTCAAACTATTGCTAACATCCAATCCGAGTGTTAACGACAATAAATCTTCCGTAGAATCTATTATTGCTGAATTGGCTAAGAAAGCTACTAAGAGACGAAGTAGCTGGTAAAAGTATCTACTACTGATTTTGAAGATGCAAAACAAACTCTTAATACAGCTATTACAGTACAAGAGGATGCATTGGTGCTGCTAAAACTGCATTAGAAAAAGCTATTAATGATAAGTCTGGAAGAAGCTGCTGTACTTATCAAACTAAAAGTAGAATTTGCAAATTGGGTTCGCGATATATACGGTACAGAAAAGTCGTCATATTAAAGACGACATGATGACAGCTAACAGAAACAGATGCTGCTATCGATGCAAAACTTGCGACCTAACCTTGAAAACTCTTAAAGGTATCTTCAACTTAAAGGTAACTATCGTTACTAAAGAAGAGTTAACTAAAACTCTTAAAGATGGTTATATCACTAAGACGAATCGATCAGTTTTGTATCAAGGTGTGGTAACTATGCTACTATCGAATATGTCGACGATCAAATCGGTGAAAAACAAATCTAAGATCGATGAAGTGAATACGGCTCTTGCTGGTAAACTTGATTTAACAGCTGCTCAAAAACTGTATTCCAAGCTCGTAGCGATTATATGACTCGTGACGATTTGTAATGTCTGCTACTAGTCCTGCATTTACTAACGCTATCAACAATGCTATTACGGCTAAAGCGTTCTTGAGATAAAGATACTGCCGACGGTTTGTATGCTACTAAAGGTAGCTTTATGTAACAGCTCAAGGCGTAACCGATATTATCGAAGCTGATCCGACTATTGCAGTAAACAAGATAAATTAACGATTCGGTTCTAGCTTTATCTTATGACGAAGGTACTAAAACTGTTACAGCTTCTGGCGTAAGTGATGACTAACTCCTATGCTAAGAAAGCTGAATCTGATGCTAAATATGGTCCAAAAAGACACTTTAACAGAAGATCAAAAAGGTGTAGATAGAATCTATCCTTCGTGATAAGAACTATGCTACAAATGCAGATCTTGGTAGCTATAGTTCAAGCATGGATACTAGTGTCGGTCAATTAAGAGCTAGTATCAATACTTTAAAAGATACTACTGTTCCAGCTATCGATACTCGTGTAACTGCGTATTAGAAGGCAGCTGCTCCTGAATTTCACTGAAGATCAAAAACTACAATTAAATGAAATTCTTACTAGCAAAGGCTATGCATCTCATGAAGATATTGACAACGCTAAAGCTGAACTTAAAGGCGAATTAGTTACCGAAGAAAGCGTGCAGGGCTCTTGTCAATGGTGCTGTTACAACTGCTGAAGGTAAAGTTAATGAAGCTAAAGAAGCGTTGGAAGACAAAATCGCAGAATTGAAAAATACTGTAGATGGAATCCATGCTCCAGATTTAAGTGCTTATGAAACTCAAGCTCAAGCAGAAGCTAAATATTTAAAACTTGAAGATATCGAAAACTAAGTTAAAAGAAAAAGGCTCTATCACTCAAGCTGACTTGCAACCTATTCTCGATGCAATTAAAGCATTAAAGGTGAATAATATATTGCCTTCCTTAGGTTCTAAATCTTCTCGTCTACACTTTAGGAAAAAGACTATGCAATTATTTAACTTTTTCACATGAAATAATTATGCCCCCGATGCTAAGTAGAACGTTTTGAGTTATGTGCATAAGCTTTATCCTTATTATTATCGATACGATAATGAGAGTTATTTAGTTTAACAATAATTAAACATAGCTATGGCATTACAAGACCATCATGAAAGTGTTCTGGGGTGGATGGGGACAACAAAAATCAAGCCGCGTGTTTTTATCGCGGCTTTGTTTTTAAACTTTTTCAATATTCTTTTATTATGCTTATTCGCCTTCGGTATTGACGTAATTAAGATACCGATTACGGTTCATAGTGGTTGCTCAGTTAGTCGATGCTATTTCTATCGCTATCATTTAGTAGTGTTATGACTGAGTTGTGGAGCTTTAAAGAAAATTATATGCTAATAAAATATAATCAGGATATAATTTCTAAACTCGACGACGCTGTATTGAATCGATTAGAGGCTGTTTCTCTTGGCGAACTTAAGCTAAATTGAGGGAAAAAGAAAGATGACTAAATTATTTAGAATGATGTTATTTGAAAACGGACAGTTAAGTTATCGCGTGTCATCTTTCTCTTTGTTGCTTTTTGTTGATCGAGGTAACTTTATATTTAGTTGCTACCGGTCACAATTGGCAACATTATGAAACTCTCTAGTTTAACTAGCGGTGGTTCTGTTGCTACTCAAATCGTAATAAATTTATTAATAGTAAATATAATAGCGAAGTTGGCAGCTACAAGGATGATGCCGAATAAGTATTATTTAAAATGGTTAGGTGTTGTGCGAGCAAATTTGCTCTGCATGGCACTATGCTATCTAACAAATTGGTTCGTCGTTTTGTTTGCCGATAAATACGAAAATCTTCCTAGATATTTAAATTATGGCAAACTTACGATAACTGTTTAGATGTTGCCTGGATGATCTACGAAAACAATGTTCAAAATTCGCTCAATACGATTTTTAATAAACATTATCTATATCATTTTGAAAGCAAAGGCGACGGATATATGATTCCTGGATACGTCGATCTTATCGACGATAACTTTACTCTAAAGAAAGATTCAGCGATATGTGTCGTTGAGCTTAGCTATATCGAAATTGTGGTTATGGATTTGCTATTATGTTTTTGGCAAACTGTAAACCCATCTGACGTAAAGTTTTGCGTCAACGAAAAAGATTTCTGTAGCTATCGATATTAAAAAATAATATTTTCGTATTAAAGATGATCGCCAGATGGTGTCGATTATTTAAAAAGTATTTATCTGGGATATAAGTTTATTAGCGCAAATGGAGCAAAAACATCCTTTTTAAAGATGTATGCTTGCAAAATCGCATTAATTTTCTTTTAGACGTGTTAAATAATGTTGTAATATACTTGCGTTCAATTATTGACGACGAAAAGGAATATAGGCGTGAATAAATTAAAAGTTGAATCTCTTAAGGTCAATATTTTTAAATGCATTGCAATTAAAGACTGCTAAGAGTAATAATAAATATAAAAAGCGAGATCTATATTCAAGATCCCGACGAAATGATTCAGAATTTTGAAGATATTCAAAATTTAAAGAATCGAAACAAAATAAACTAAAAGCCGGTAGTTCTATTAGTATTAATAGCGACAATGAAATTAGTGCCAGTCGATTTAAGTCCTTACTATACAAAGACGCAAACAGCTAAATTATTTATGGGCCGTGACGAAACGTATACTAAAGAGGAGATCGATGAAAGAACAGGTGTTAATGGCATTATTGCTGGTGATAATATTTCTATATCTACTGAGGGCGGTCGTGCAAAAATCGCTACGACAATTGCGTACAAGCTCAGAGATAAAGCAATGTCTCATCGGTAATTCTATTTTTGGGCCGTGGTACTTCGTTGGCGTTAATGCTTCAGCAACTGGTGAAAACAGTGTTGCATTAGGTGCAGATTCGGTTGCTACACTCGCCAATCAAGTATCTGTCGGTAACGATACGACTAAACGTATTATTAGTAATGTCGCAGACGGAGTCGAAGCTAATGATGCGGTAACTGTAGGACAGTTAAATAAAAATTAAGTTCGGCTTTTGGATCAACTCAATCGATTAGCCGGTCAATTATATCCGGTTGGTTCTATTTATATGAACGTTAATAATGTAGAACCATCTGCTATCTTTGGTGGCAGCTGGGAACGTATGCCTTCTGGTCGTATGCTAGTTAATAGTGGTGATGGCTTTAGCCTCGGACAAATTGGTGGCGAAAAAGAACATCGTTTAACGGAAGATGAATTAGCTTCTCATAGTCATGATGTTAATAATATTAATGGTGATACTACAAGTACAGCAAAATTAATTGGTAAATTTTTCTTCAACTATTAGACCAAATGGAGACATAACAGATGTTCCTTATAGAGATGGTTTTTGGAATAGTTTCAAAAGAAAGTGAATATGGAATTCATGCTAAGGATGGTGGAAATTCTTCACCAGACGAAGTATGTTATTGATGCTTCTCATAATCATACTATCAATTTAAATATAAATATGTTACCATCCGGTAAAAACCAACCTCACAATAATATGCCTCCATATATCGTTGTTAATATGTGAAACGTATAAGTTAAGGAGATATAAATGCCTGATAATAAAATACAAGATATAGCTAACGAGATTACGGCCTATAAAACCAAATACAACTCTTTCTTTAGTTAAAAGCTGTTTTAGAAGATCTTAATGCTCCATTTCCTGAAGAAACAAAAATTTTTATTTAAAAAGTTATTTGGCAATATTGGTGTTGCTTATGGTGCTGGTGTAAATATTGATGTCGTTACAGAACAAGACGATAATTACATTTTAACATTTTCTGGGCAACCTTTTTAGCTATATTGAAATTAATGATACTGTATATAAATTTCCTGAATCTGGTTCATTGACTGTAACAGTAAAACAAGATGCAGAAAAATCCTTTTCCCATATGCTAAAATTTTTATGGGTTCCTATGAACAAAAATCTTCCTGAAGGTTACGAAAAACCAGAAGAAAGTAAATACTTAGAAAACTGTTCTAAATATTTTTACTTATCCTATGGCAGATGATAGTGAACACAGAAATAAAAATTATGTTAAATTTGGATATATTTTCTATGAAAATCCATCGAAACTTTATTCTCGATAATATTTCTATATATCCAGATCAAAAACGATCCTAGAATTCTAAAGTTAGTGGATTGCTTCCGAATAAAAAATACGAAATTAACGATTGTAAAATTTACTGCCGATAGCGGTGGTATTGCAACGATTGAAGATGGCGTACGATTAGCGGAAACATTCGATGAATTAAAAATAGTATCGATATTATTTCTAGTTATAAAGGCAAATTTAAAGATGTCCTTCATTCCACAAGAAATGTTCCGACTCCTAACGATGGCGCAACAGTATATACTGTGCCTAGTGTTTTTGGACGATATTTCTTTTATAAATCAATCACTATTTTCTAGTTCTAATTCTAATTATCTACACCATATTGTATAATCGATATTACGAACCATTAGAAGTCGAATATTTAGGCGAAACTTTCACTGATTCCTGTCGGACAAAAAAATCGATGGAATTTGACGATAAAAATACATGGAAGTATGTTATCTAAAATTAAACCTGGGACTACCGAGGTAAAAGTAAAAATTAAAAATAATTTCAAAATATCCTTGGATAAAAGAACAACGACATGATCGAAGTAATACAATACTTAGTAAAGATTGTATTCAACAGTTATTTAATAATGACGATGTTTTTATCAATGGTATACATTTGATGAATTAAAAGAATTTGGCTTTGATGGCAACAAAAGTAAATCTTCAAAAATGATTATGGATATAATACTGAAAATAAATAAATATGTATATGTTATCGACAATATTTTTTAAAACATTAGAAGAAACTGATGAATCTGGTGCTGTCGACTTAATAAATTCTCAAAATTTACCAAAAATATTGAGTGGATTACAAATTATCCGTTTGCTCAAAATAAACAATATACAACAACTTATAATTACAATATTACTAGCGGTATTGATAAAAATTAAATCAGTGAACTCTATTAAAGCATATAAAAAGAATGGATCATATCATCTTATTATAAATTATAATACCGAATCACAAGATAATTTGATATTTAAAATCGGCGAACATAGTGATTTTATTGATGATTTTACAATTGAAGCTGCTATCGGTTTTATGATAAAAGGTATGATTCATTATAATATAAAAATAAAAGGATAATTTAATATATGTCTGAAAAATAATCAAATCCAAGAAATTTCTAAATTAATAGCTTATTATTTTCTCAAGGTTTTAAACCAGAATTTGAGAAATTTTTCAGCCGATAAAAATATTCCATTTTGCAAAATCAAACAGATTTATATATACAACGATTATTTAATAGCGTATTAAATATCCCGAACGTTGAAATTATTTCTTACGATTTTTAATGGCTCTGATATTACAGTAAAATTATCTGGACCATTTAAAATCTTATGTAAATGTTAACGGTAAAGATGCTAATTTTGACGATAATGGTATCGTTACTGTTACTGTTAAAGATGCAAAAAGTATCTTCTCAAAAATGGAATTTTCTTAAATTTATTAGTTCAATCTACACCATTTAAAGCAGAAAAGATTCTTCTTTAGCTTTTGACTCTTTTTCTGAAACAGAAGATATCGGGAATAAAACATTTGATCTTTCTTATGAACAAGAAGATAAGTTATATAAATTTTTAATTTCTAAAAAAATATAACGATGATGCAACAAATATTCTTAAGGCAGAATTTTTAGATAATAAAATTATTATTAAAAATACAGCGCCATTTGATATTTATGTTAATAACCTTAAAATTGAAAAGGCTAAAAATAGAAAAATCCACTTACTATCAAAAAAATTTATTAAATAGTAACAATGTTTATTATGGCTATATTCATGATTGGAACAATCAACAATTAGTTGGCGATTATGGGTCATCAGATTGCAACAAATGGTTTTAGCTCATCTATAATTCAAAAATTTAATGAATTATTTGATCAGACAAGAGATTATGATCAAGATGGTCTTTACTTTGACAAAGATTCTGTTCTTAAAAATTATAATACGTCTAAAATTAATTTTTAAGAAAAAATCGAATTCAAAAATAATAATCCGATAACATATTATATTGTCGATAATTTTGGAATAAGATCAGGTCAAGTAACTTCAGGAGATCTTAAAGATATTGTTGCTTATCAATCATCTGCTTTAACGACACATTTATACGATTCTACCGGTAAAGAAAAAAATATCTTGGAAATTTTGACATCAATAATGGCTTTATTATTTTTGATATAGGTGAATAATTTTATATGACATACGAAGAACAATTAAAAACAAGTTCGTGATAACGTAATTAAAAATATTTATCCGACTATTCAACAACAAGGTTCTTCGAATACTATGATTACTCTTCATTGGACAGCTGGTCATTACGACCAGTTGTTCGATGATTATCATATGTGTATCGATGGATCTGGTAACGTACATGTAATGCAAGATTTGAGATAATCGTGCGAGTCACTGCTATCGTGAAAATACAAATAACTTTGGCATTTCGGCATGCTCTAACTATGGTTCTGAATTAAATGGTGATGGCTTCACTGGTTATTCGACTTACGTGCCTGGTGCAGAACCTGTTAATGCATTACAACTCGAAGCGATGGCGACTATCGTCTATTTATGTTGCGTATCTTGGGGCTTACCGTTAAGCCAGTATTTACTCATGGCGAACGTTGTTTAGCTCGCCAAGATTTATACGATTATCCGGCAGAACGTTGGGATCTCGATATTCTTGTACCAGAATGCCATACTCGTACCGAAGATGGTTTTACATACTGCTGGCGGCAACTGGATTCGTAACCGTTCTCGTGAAATCGCTAAGATGAACGGAATCAATTATTTATAATAAGGAGACACTATGTCTATTATTTCTGAAATTGCACAAGGTTTAAGTTCCGTCCTCAAGAGGACGCAAAAACCTGTTATGCAATATGCTGAGAATATCGCTCTCGTAGCCGAAGTTCCTTTTCGATAAAGAAAAAGTAAATCAGTGCCAAGGGTTTACCTATAATCCTCAAACAGAAAAATTTATCGTAGCTTGTATTAATGCTGACAGTACGACACAAATCTTATATGAGTTAAATAAAGATTTTTAGTGTCGCGCGCAGTGTTGAGAATACTGGAGCCGATAAGCTCGGTCATTGTAATACTTTATTCTTCGACGGTAAAGTTCGTGCTACAATGGTGCTACTAACGGTAATCGTATTTATACCGTTAGCGACAATTTAACTCCTGGCGAATATAAAGATTATACCGATAATTTTTATAATGTAGCGTATAATCCTGTTACAGGTCAATATGCTAGCATCTTGCCTGGGGCTGATAATAGTACTCGTAGAATTCGTATTTATGCCGACAGTAATTTAACTGACGGTAAAGAATATATTGTTACCGTAAACGAGAAAAATAACGACTCTAACGGCGCTTTATTCATCGGCAATAAAATTATATTCAGTCTAATGAGACGTATCGTAGAAGTCGAAATTAGCGATAATACGGCTACTATCGTTCGTGAACTTGAGTTCGAGACCAAAGGCCGAGATCGAAGACTTTTGCATTAGTCGATGGTGCTATTTATATGGCAGCTAATAGCCACGACTATATTCGTATCTATAAATATAACTTCGTAAGAAGTTATTATAATAATATTAATAACGACTTTTTAAATAACGGTATCGTAGTCGGCAACCAAGTCGGTTATCACGGTCAATCTGTCGATAAATCTACTAATTATGTTATGGCTAAAATTAATGCTAATAACAACTTAGAAGTCGGCGACAAACGTAACCTTACGACTATCTTAGGTAAAGAATTAAAAGCATTATAACGGCACTAATTCTTATACGGTACTTACGACATATCATTACGATAAAGCAATTTATAATAAAGTTAAAACCGATGAACTCTTCATTAAGAAAAACAGAGCTCCAATCTTTAACTGGCAATAAACGATCTCTTAACGTCGTTACAGAAGGTGTCGATAATACAGGCGCAACTGATGTTACAGCTAAGTTAAACGAAATCTTCACTAAGGCGAACACCGAAGGTTATACGAAGTTATCTTCCCAGATGGTACTTATAAAATTAGCGACAAAGTAAAAATTATTTGTCCTGAAGATCGTAGTAAAGAATTAGTCGTTAAATCGGAAACATTGCACGGTGCCGTTATTAATTGTGATCACGACGAATCTAATTCTAGTGTCGATACTATCGGCTTTATTTTAAGTCGCGTCGACGATGGTAACGGAGAACATCGTGATGTATATAATACGACAATTCAAGGCTTCTCCTTTAAAAGTAGCACGAGAAGATATTAGCGGTAGCTATATTAAATTTATAACAGACGACAATAATTTCGATACTCACTATCATAATCTTGTCTTAAAAAATATGAAGATGGCTAATGCCAAAGACAGTCAAGGTCAAAAATATCGATTTTAGTCGTGAAATATATTATACGACAATCGATAATATCGTTGCCGATTATGGTCAATATGTTATACAAATAGAAGCTACAGATGGTATCGGTATTAAGATTAGCAATATTATTTCTAATAACTGTAACATGGGTATTTCTTCTATTCTTATGCCGATATCGATAATGTAACGATTCATTATAGCGATGATTTTTGATTTAGCTAATGTATCGTCCGTTATGCTTTTATACTAATAAGTTAAGCAATCTTAAGTTGACTGGTCGCTGGAATCTATCGACTAATCTTCTCGATATAAATGCTATAGCTTCTACCGAATTAAATAATATTACTTTGGATATTACGCATTCTGGTGAAAAAGAATATTTACCAGACGGAGACTATCCAGTTCCATTTATTAAACTTGAATCTCATAATGAAGACAAAGCCGAGATCAAAGTTAATAATTTAAAATTCCCCTAACTTTTGTTCAAAACTTCGCAGCACTTACTGATCGATATTTATTCTCTTGGATCGATTCTCCTATATTATCGATTGCTCCTAACGGTATCGAAGAATCTGATCGATTAAAAATTATTTACTAACTTAGGTTCTACCGATGAATATGGAGCCAAAGGTTATCTAAACCGGAGATTCGAAGTACGTGCCGAAGAAAATGCTAAGACACGAGTTTTCGTCGGTCGAGATCGTACGATTCGGGAAATGAAGCCTAATGATAAAAATCAACTTTTCCAAGAAGAAGGTTCTGCTATTTATTTTTAATGCTAAAAGGCTCTCCTCTTACTGATGCTAAAGATAACGACTATAGTCACTACTCTGCCGGTGTTTCCGGTGATGTGTATATCGAATCAGATCCTAAGGTTACCGGTCATTTTAGGTTATGTCTCGACATATAAATATACGACCAATACAGAATACGTTCACGATAAACCGACTACTGTTGTTAACAATGGTGACCGTACTTTATCGATTGGGTTCGATGTATATCCGACATGGCAAAACGGTTCTCATGCTGGTAAGCCAGTCGGAGTCGGAGCTGAATTAGGTGCATTAGGTAAGGGCAATTTCCCTATCATCGAAGCCGATCCTACAGCTAAAACAATGAAGCTTCGTATCCCGGAAGTTTATAAAGCTGATGTTGTTAATGCTCCGGCCGATTTTAGTATGGAAGTTTATTTTATACCTGGATCTAATCTTAATACGATGTCTAATATGACATACGAGACTATTCCGGTTATTCATTCTGGCCCGACAGAACAACGTCCGACAGAACATTTAGTTGTCGGTCAACAGTATTTCGATACGACACTCGATATGCCGGTATTCTGGAACGGTACTAAATGGGTCGTTAATGCTGCCGATGTCGGTGACAGATTAAAAAGATTATGTTCGCATCGACAAACTTATGGCAAGTGATGTTACAAGCACCAGCGTTTGCTGGACAAATGATAATAAATAATGATACGCTTTATATTGCAGAGTCTACTGAAGGCCCTGGATCTTGGCGTATCATCCCGTTACAACCTAACGATCATTTATAATAAAGATATATCCCCGTACTTAGTGCGGGGATTTTTCTGTAATATAGTAGTATATATTTTTAAATCTACGAAAGGACATATTCATATGCCAGAAACTAATATATACGATTATGAGTTTAGCGTCCGCGAAAGCGAGCCTAAACGTGCCGAGATGCTTAATCGATTAAAAGATCGGGTTAAACATGTCGACAAAAAGAAATTATCTCGTCCGACGAATTTACCGACGGCGAATCTAATTTCGACGAAGATAAAGCATTAAGTGCTTTCTTATTATATAGTTATTTCCGACTAAGGTGAATCTGTTAAAGGATCATTATACGAAGGGCGAAGTCGATGGTTTATTAAGCGATCTCGTCGCTAAATATTATTTAAAAGATCAGATCGATTCACTACTCGCCAACTTAAAGAATGAATTAACCGCTGCGCTGGACACAACAGGCGATGGTTTTACAACAATTAGTTAATAGCCTTAAATCTGATTTAAGTAAACATCGCGCAGCGGAAGAACTTGATCATCCTGATGCTAGTGTTACGACTCGTAAGCTTTAGAGATCATTCTGTTACGAAAGAAAAACTTTCCGGAAGTTTAACGACAGAGTTAGATAATAAGTTAAATAAAAATGGCGATACTATCACTGGTCTTCTTAAGTTTGCTTATAATAACCCGATCCTTATGGAAACAGGCCCCAGCACAGGCAAAATATCATCGTATCGGATCTGGTTCTACGCTGGAAGAAATCGCGCAAGGTAAAAGCTCATTTAGATTTAGGCGACTATGATGGTAATACCTACGAAACTAACTTATGCTGTGTTAATCGCCCAGGCTGGTACAATGCTACAACAAAAGAAGTTAAAAAATTCGCTCTTCAAGAAGAGATTGAAACGTTAAACAATAATGTGGACTCTATCAATAATAAATTAAATAATAATAACACAGGCAAAAATACGAAAAAAATATTTGATGAACTCGTAATTCATACTTCGACAAACGCGCCATTATTGACAAAGAAAATAGATATAAAAACTCCGACTACGGCTAAATATATTGATAATTTGCCAACTAATTGGAATAAAATGTATATTTATCAAACATATTATCATACTGGCTGGGAGTCAAGTGAAAGTATGGATAAATTTAAATTTGTTCCAAGAACACTTTCTGCAGTTCTTATTAATGGACTAGAAATGCGTGCTAATTCTTTTGATATTGCTAAAAATTTTATTTGGCAAATGGTGGATAGAAAAATAACGCTTTGTTTGGCCCAGCTAAATATTTTTGATCGAGAAAAATGTAAAAATTTATATCGAATAACATTCATTAATTTATCTTTAATTTTAATCCTTCATATGATATAATAACATTATAAAAATTATTATTCATATGGAGGATTTTTATTATGAGTAAACAAGAAGCCAAGGAATTATTACGTTTTATTAATTTTAAATATTCTGCTAAATGTTATTTTAAAAATCGACACCTTTGCACTTATTATTGATTACGTTAATTTCTTTCTACTATCGTCCAGGATCCTTTTTTTCCTCTTGTCGAAATGATAACAGAACGAAGTAAAAATTTGTTTGGAGGAAAGTTATAGATGGACAGACAAAAGGGACTTGTCGAATATATATATAAACTTATTAATTCTAATTTTCGATATAGAAAATATAAGATACACGATAAAAAGTTTCGTCGTTCATTTTTGTTTATAATTTATTCTATGCTATGTTTAAAAGCATCTTATCCGAGAGATAGAATACAACCGATTGTATCGAAATTTCATTTTAATCTCGTTATATATCATAAAGCACAAAATAAATATTATCCATCTAAAAAAAGAAAAAGAAGATAATAAACGTTGCATTATTTAACTATAACGCAGTGGAATATGAGCCATCTAAATTAAAAAGATCTTATCGATCTGGCTCAGCATTATATGGAGAAATTTAAATAATGAGTATTACTAAATATTTTAACGAAGAAGAATACGATATACATTGTGCCAAGCTAAAAGAAGATATGATACTTTATATAAATCAGTTTCTTCACTCAAATCATTGGAGGATGAATTATCCATCAGATCATTACGTTATGATATCTGATATATATAATATAGCACATCGTTTATTATACGATTTTTAAAGATGGATGGTACGATCATTTATCCGATACTAATTTTGTCGAAGTTAGTGAATATACCAAATATTTTAAAAAGTCGGATACCGTTAGCCGACGATGTTAAAGCTTTCATTCAGGTCGTTATATTATATTATTTTAAATACTTCGAAAATTCTAATTTTATAATTATATATAATAAAAAATACTTGATGGCATGTGTGAATTTTATGACGAAGTTGTATTAAGTAAAAGGGTTTAAATAATGACAGTGATGTCCGCCAATCGAGAAATCAAGATCGTACTAACAATACGTAAATTAATTAAAGAGCATAAGAAATATATTAATTATCGCATTCAAGACGAAGGATTTATTGTTTTCATGGTGTTTAATTATTATTATGAAGTTATGAAAAGATTACATCCGAAAAGCTCAAGTATGGCAGCTAAAAAAATACATATGATGTAAGCAGAAATCTGCGATATAAAAATAAAAATATCGATTAAGTAAAGAAGATAAGCGATGTATTCTTATTGCGTTTAGTCTATTTAATCGTATAGAATATAATAAAAATTTTAGTCGATAGTGTTATTACCAATATATTTAAGTTGAAAGAACAACGTTAACCCGTAGCAATTTACAGCTACGGGTTTTCTTTTTGTCTTATTACATCGAATGTATGTTCGCTATATAAGGGAATTTTTTTGTGCATATTTTTTTAGTTAACGTTTTATAGCGATACGTTTTGTTTATTAGTGTTCTAGCTTGTTTATTTTTTTGGAGACGTTTTATGTAGGATGTCGTAATTCTTATTATGAGTGTTATCAGTTAGAAATGATAAATGAGAATGTCTATATAGGGAGGAAAATTTGGTTTCTGGTGAAGGAGGTAAGTGTTTTATATATAAGTGGTCTCGGAGCTAAAGTTCGCCCCCCCTGCTTTGATTCAGGGTGTTATTCGAGGGAGAGCTTGGCCTTGAGACCATGCAGACACATATGTCGATGTCTGCTGTTTAATCTTTAAGTCTTGGGAAGACGTTAAAAGCATCCAAGGAGGAAATCATGAAAAAATCTATTATTACAACAGCAGCGATCATTGCAACAGCAGTATCTGTATGGTTTATGCAACCAGCTCAACCGCATCATTACGAAATGCATGTGGTAAAAGCGGGTGAGACAGTAACAAGCATCGTAGAAGATGCTAACAAAAACTCTAACGTCAAGTATGATGTTAGAGATGCTATTGCAGATGCAGTAGCACAAAAGTAAGAAGATGGAAGGAGGTGCAACTTCTCGTTCTATTAAACCAGGCGAGAAGGTAGCTGTTCCCTATCTATCGCTAAACAACATAGTCCAGCTGTATGACTATAAAACTATAGCAATATTGACGATATAGCTTTTTATATAAGGGATATATTTATGCCCTTTATTTTTATTTATTTTATTCATGATGAGGAGGAAATATCATGACACAAGTTATTTTTTTATCGAAAAAATTAGTTAACGGTTCTTATTCCAAAGTAGTTACAACAAGCAATCGTTCTGCAGAAAAGTTCTGCGTTGATGCTGCTGAGTACTATGCAAGTATTGGCATAGAAACAGAAGTTCGATGCTCTGAAGAGGATCCTCGTTTTGTAGGAGTCTTCTCAGTGAAGAAAGATAAGCTCATGGCTGTTGCAGGCCCTGAGAAAAATCAGTTCTTCTGGCGTAAACATACGTCAATTAAGAAGAATGTAGAAGAAGCAAATGGAGCACCTCAAAAACCGGCGAAACAAAAAAACATTTGTTTTTATGCCATTATAGTAAAAGAATTCACAGGTTATGTCCGTTTGTGGGCAACCCTGTGAAAAACTTGTTAAAGGTAAAAAGGAGGCGTAAAATATAAAGGTTTCAGCAGCCTTGAAGCAGCGGCTGTGTGGATGAAAGAAAAATGGAGCACCAGATGCTTCCTACCAACGATATAAAACGTTGGAAGATATTAAATAAAAGTGTTTATTTGTCCGAAAATGACGTTAAACTATTTTTATTGTTTTTCATAGAGGAGGAAATAAAAATGAAAAACTTACTTTAGTGCATTAAATGCTGTTATTGAAAAACAAAAAGGCGCAAGAATATGATGCAAAAATTGCTCAGTGCCGCAGAGGTATGCTTAAGTCGAAAGACTTTAAGAAATATGCCTTCATGGCGTTCGAGGAGATGGATATCACCAAAAGTGATCCGCTCCATAATATTAATTCTATTGAAGGTAAGGTATCAGTACCTATACCAACATACAAATTCTATGTTGATCGCAAAGATAATATCTATGCAAATATAGAATTATCCCGTGTCTCAGTCGTAGGCATGTTTGCAGAAGAACATATTAAGACTATGCCTGTGAAAACAGGTAAGATCTCTCTAAGGCAGAGGTCGAATGGGACGCTGAACAAACGTCCTTAGTCGACACTCTACCAGGCGTATTTGCCATTGACGTTGGTGATATAATTCAGGCAAAGGGGCGGTGTATATGCTGAAGAAGTGCTTAGTCGAATTCAAGCATATAAGGAATTTATGCCTGAAACTGGGTGTAAATTTGTAAATACATCTTCAAGTTCTGCAAGACAAGGAAAAGTCCAATTGGGCTTCCATGCCTTATGCAGACGAGTATTTAGAGCGATGCTTCCAAATTGTTGGCGGTATCGACGAGGAGGGCACAGACCTAACCCCAGGAAAGGCTCAAAAGCTCGCGACAAGAGCTGGGCATAGCCAGGTAGATGGCAAGCGCCTATTTGTGGATTTAGATAAGTATTGTTTCGTAGTCAAAAGGGCTTTCGATAAACAAGATTCTTTTGACGGGATGGTGTGGCATAACCATGATTGGTTTTGCCGTGAGTACGGCTTACCATCTCAAGAAGTTAATACGTACCATCAGGGTAGACTTATGAACTGCTCTAAAGATGGGAGCTATCCTGTAAGTGAAGAAACTCTACAGAAGAGAAAGAGTTTATTCGCATGATCGAAAAACGTTAAGTATTGCGAAGAACCGATGGAGATTAACACATCGGAGAAAGAATACTCTGCGTGGGTCATTGGCAATCCAGATGGTAAGTGTATTTCTATTTTAGACTTAAATGCGTGGAAAATATCTCCTCGCATTAAGTTAAATAATGATGCAAAGGTTCTTATTGTGATGAAATTCAATCACACTACAAGAGCTCGTATTGGCGCTCAAGGCGGCCAATATGCTGCTCTTGACGAGGTAAAACGAAATTTGAATTTATAGGAGGAACAGATGAAGAAAGAGGTTAAAAATTTTAAAGTGAAAGCTGCATTTGAAAAATGCAATTCAAAATGCAGTACTGAATACCATCCATGAAAGCTTTGAAGGTAGCTTTGATGGTGCTATTCAAGACAATTGTTATTTGTGAATAGCAATAGACTATTCACGGATAAAAAGGTGGCGTATCAAAAGATATCGTCTGCCGCAAAGAATGTGACCAAAAAGACAAGAGACTTGAAAGGGTCTCTTGCTAAAGAGTCTCGTTTATTGGTAGGCGTGGTTGATCCTTTCCGCGAGTATATCGATGGTGGTGTACTTGAGGAAGGACAAGCGATCATCCATAATTCTTTATATAATAAGATGAAGAAATATGCAAACGAAGATGGTACCATCAACTTTGCAGCTCTTCGCTCTCCTACATGTGGAGAGTTTTATAAAGGCAAGTTGTTATCAATCAATATGATGATTAACAATCTTACTGAAAATAAATCCGAAATCATTGATAAAATGATTGAAGGATTAAAGGAAAAACTTGCTGAGAATGGCAAAGAACTTTCCGAAGAGCAAATCGATCATATCTGTGAACGCAGATTCTATCATTGCATTGAAAAATTAACAATGCTTTGAGTGAACTGCGTTATGGTAACAGGATCTGAATATTTCAAATCCTGTACTGGCGGTTCTGACTTTGATACAGATAAATTCTGTATTTTCGTTGGTCCAGATTTGGTGTTCTTTGAAAAATCGCAAGAACTTTTCTGTAGCTATCCCAGCAGAAATGGGTGAAGGCGAGCTCATTAGCTTCAAAGGCAGACATGATATGTTAAATAAAAACATTCCACATGCTGCTAAAATTAACGACTACTACAGTCGATGAACAAATGAGCTTGCAATCTAGAATAGTAGCTTTCATTAGCTCTATACTAGAACAGAAAGAAGAATCTTTATTGGCGATGGATAAAGTTCGTGAAAATCTTGAGCAAATTCAAGAAGAGCATTCTAATAAAGAATATGAAAGAATGTTCTCTGACACTGAAGATGTTAAAGAAGGCGTTTTAAGCAATGCCTTCTTTAAACAGATGTTTAAAACTTTTGTTGATTCTAATAGAAACAACGATAGCATCTTGAACTATCTTCTTGATTGTGTACATATTGGTGCAGCTGTTGGTGGCATGACTATTGACATGGCTAAGACAGCTCTCGATTTATTCAGTCCATTTATGGGCTTCATGGATGGCATCTCTCAAAAAAGAAGATCTAATCCAAGTTTGGTTTCCTTCGTAAAGAACGAAGGATTGTTTGTATTCGCTACTGAAAGCGAAGAAAAGGAGTTCAAAAATGAAAGACGTAAAAACAACAAAAAAATAATGAAGAAAAATTGTCATTCGTGATGCAATGGACGATGTAATGGATAGCATTATGGAAAATTCTTGTGAATACTTGAAAGAGTATATCGCAGAATTAGGATTATCCTATGATAGTCCGTTTGACGAGGAAGTAAAATCTTCTAAATCAATTATTGATGTCATTAATATGACGTTAACAGACTGCAAAAAATGCAGATTCTGTGCTCGATGACTCTTATAAGGCAGAGTCTCCATTCTCTGCAGTATTACCATACGCGCAAAACATGTTGCGTATGTTGTATGCAGAAGAGTCTACTCTGCATATGAAGCATCTAAACAAAATGGATTAAACTACGCTGAAGTAGTGTTTCCATACGATGCTTTATACGAAGAAGTGCGCCAACATGAAGCACCAGAAACTTTGGTAAAATTTCATGAAGTTTGTGGTCGTGTAAATGGCTGGAGAGCCTTCTTTAGTTATGGATCCTTCGTCGACGGAGAATATGTTCGCGGTGACGTTGTTAACTTTGTTGACGGAGTCTCTGAAGACGAAAGTCTTTTATACTCACAAATCCGTAAATGGTGAATATGAATTATTCATCAAAAACGGTATTGTGTTTATTGTGCAGCACATTATGGACACAGAAGAGTGTCCTGGTGAAATGGATACAAAATTTTTCTTGCGCTCTGGAAGCAGTTATGATTTTACCAAAATCATTAACAAGTTCCAGAAGTTAGAGCAAGAAGGGATTGAAGTTAAGGATAAACTTGAGTTCCTTCTTGGTTCTGAAGCAAGAAGAAGAGGCGCAGTAAATTTAAAAAGGCGAATTAGCTTCCGGTGACGGCATTTATGCTGTAAGCCGTAAAGGTAAATTCTCCGGCAAGACTGTTAAGATTTGTGACGTAGATGAAGTCACAACTGATAGCATTAAAAGGAAACAAAGATGCTAGCGATTATAGAAAATTGTTCACTGGTAAGATTGTGGTAGACAAAGTATTGTTTACTACAATCAAAAGTGGTGGATCCGATATTAATAGCTCTGTGCTATTATGTCGTAAAGCTTAGGATCCCCCTTCGGGGCCCGTTAGGGATTAAGGCAAAGAATAACCAACGTTCTCTCCTTAGTCCCTAGCGGATACGCCCCACTTGTTATTAGTAGTAGAGCAGAGCTAAAGAGAAAGCAAACGCTCCGCTACGAAATTTTATACGAGGGTAAATTTGCCCTAAGTTCTTTGTTCGTGGATAGGAGGAAAAACTATGAACACTATCGTTATTTACGGCGCTTATGCCGAAGGTTATGTATTTAAAGGTTCTGTGGAATTAAAACCAGTGGAACCATGTTCTTCTGTTTATAATATCATAGAAGCTTATGCTTCTCTTAATATCGATGTTACAGGTAGTATACCTGTAGTATTAAATTTAAATAATGGAACTGGGTTCGCGCCCGGCTTCATCGTAGGAGATGTCACTTATCTCCATTTTCAATCTGGGCACGTCCCAGATGAAGTTTTTAGTTCGGGAAGCATAGCTTCCCGAATACTTTCGTTCTGGAGTTAGCATTCTATAAAAATAGAAAGCCACCCGTGGCGAAATTATTTATGAGGAATTGTTCCTCACTTTATTTTTAATATATTTCATGGCGACCGTTCCATGTAAAAAAATACCGGCAGAGGAGATTATCATGATTAGCATCATCGGCGTACAAGAACTTACTGGCAATTCTAACATTATTAGCTGTTTTGAAGTTATTAATACTAAAAGCTGTAACGTTGCTTATGAAGCAATGAAAAAAATTAGAAAAAAACAGTATGAAGATTGTGGTGTAGAATTCTACTTGGCTTCCGGAAATTGGGAGCATGCAGACTTCTGGCCACATAATAGAAAAAAAGCATTTATAATGAACACGTAAAAAGTAGTAAATCATTATAATTGCGAAGCATAATATTTAAAAGCTTTAGTTATGGATTATTATATCTGTAACTAAAGCTTTATTTTTAAATAAAGTCCGGTGACAGTCGCCCGCATACGGGACCATATTCGACTCCTGGCGCTCATGACGGTGGGATTTGGCCCGCGTCATTTCGTCTCTAGTCGTCGAATATTCGACTGTCACCTTTATATGTATTTCGGCGTAGTCCTTAATGCATTCTTTATCTAAACTTATTTTTAATTTAATTTATTAAATCCGGCGGTATCAGTTTACTAGTATAAGTATGACTTTTCGCCGGGAGCGAAATTTTCTTTGAGGTATTTCTTTATCTCTTTTTTTCTTTTTTTGTGTCATAGGAGGAGAATATTATGACAATTACAACTAGCAATATTGGTTTAGTAATGGACCAACTAGAATTATTACTATATCAATATGGCGTGACAGAAATGTGTAAAGTAGTGTTAGGTAATAGAGCCGGCACCATTAATATTATTCCTGTAGATGTATCTTTTATAGATATGCCTATATGGAAAAAATACTATGGCTTCAATAGCAGAAGAAGCATGCTATGAAGCTAAAAGAATTAGATGCTTCCCTTTACGTTTAAAAATAGGAGGCATCTAATATGAAGTATGTATTTTTTTCGGTAATCTTGCCGAACCTTATATTGCAAAAATGCGATAGCATTATTGATGCTGTCGATTGGTTTTTATATGGAAGCTAATGGTATTGCTGTTGGTTTTCGTCCTAAGTATTTAACTATACGTGGTATGAAGGTAGCACGTATGGGAACAGTTACCAGAAAGAAAGATGGAAGTTTAAATAAAGGAATAGTTTATGCGGTCCCATTTTACGGCTTATCACGGCTCAAACATTTGATTAAATAATGCCACTCCGTGGCGAAATCTTCTTTGAGGGAATTTCCCTCATTCTAGTATTCAACATATGGGAGGTAAAAAAATTATGTTGACAATTACTTATCTTTATACATTAAAATTAAATAATGATTATTTGAGCATTTACTCTGAGGACAGCACTATGTCCGTATTAAAAAGAGTATCCAGGTGCTCAGCTTGTTAGTAAAAATGAAGTTGGTTATAAGATGGTTATGGCTGACTAATATTTAATTATAAGGGCGTTAGATAAATGAATATTTAGCGCCCGCATCATTTATTATCTTGGAGGAAATTATCATGTTAAAAATCTATTTCTAATTATATAAACATTTGGTATCAAGTGTCCCCTTGGACATATCGTATTTGTTTCTTTTGCTCTAGGATACAGTGTTGTATCTTTATTTATTTAACAGGAGGTCTATCATGGACAAAAATTTTAGTTGCATTAGATAAAAAGTATAATGAAAGCCCTTGGCTCTTTAGAATTTTTCTTCTTTATGTTAGGCTATGTATTAACAGACCTAGTTGTAAAGTTGAATAGAAAAATAATTATTAAGTGTGGCGAGGGAGAAGTCGATATCACATCATATCGCTTCTTCCTTTTCTATTTTGCGTAATTTACGGCTTGGTACGGTACGACATCTCGGTCGCCTCCGGCCCGAAATCTTTTTCGCGGGATTTACTGCTTGGATAAATGGCATAGTTCTGGGTTACCTAAAAACCTCTTTCTGAACTCCTATAAAACACAATACAATCCTAACCAGAATTGTGTCATTTATCCAGATAGTAAATATCTGGTTCTCCTCCTCTACTACAACTGTCGTCGGTGAAAAACTAGACGACGGCAGTATCGAGTATACTAATATATATAATATTAGTATATTGGATACTGTCTTATAAGGGAGGCAGTAATTTAAATAATTTTATTAAGGGATACTCGGCCCTCATCGAGTAGAAAAGGAGCTTATCATGGCTAAAAAATCTATCATCATCACAGCATGTCTTTGCGGTACAAAATTAGGTGGCTTTGCTTTGAGCTACCAAGCTTGGGGCAAAGAATATACAACTAAGTTGGCTAAACGTGATGGTCAGTTCGTACCTGTCGCTGTATTGCATACTAGCAATATGGTAAACACATTTGTTGGTCGTCGTGACGAATATGAAAATATGATCTGTCCAAATGATTTTACCGGACAGCGTAGCTATTAAGACTTTCCAACTAATGGGTCTGTTAGCTAAAGGTCACGATGCAGAAACATCTGCAGAAATGGCTACGTCTGAGTATGACACTCCAGAGCATACTCAAGCTTATGCAGTATTAGCAGAAGCATTGGAAGCTAGTAAAGAAGCTGGTATCCAACTTCGAGTAACTCGTCAAAGCGAGTTATCTGGCTTTAACATTGTAGTGCCTGAAGACATTACAGTAGAAGAAGGCCAAATGCTAGTATTCAAAAATGGTGTTACAGAAGATGGCATCAAATTTGAAAATGGTATGGAAGGTAATTACAGCTATCCAGTAGCTGTTCGCCGTGACGGCACTTTCTATGCTAGACGTCCTGAAACAGCATCTAGCCGTGCAACTAATGCATTGGTTAACAAAACTTTCAATTTGGTTAGAGAAATTCCTAACCGTAAAGTTGATAGTGCTGACGGCGTATTTTAATCTAGGGGCCTTCGGGTCCCTTTCTATTTTAAATAAGGAGGAACCATAGAATGGCTCAGTTCAAACTCGTTAATCAAAAATAAAAATTTATTATCTTACATTCAAGAGAAGGCCGAACAAGAATTCGGTGCTACTGTTACAGCAGAGGATAACGCTGTTACTATTGAATGTGACGATGAAGTGGTTGATGAAATCATCACTGCTTATAAAATGGCTAAAGTAAAAACTACCGCTAGCAGTGTATTAAACTGGGGCGGTAAGAAGATTGGTTTTGTCGCTGGTATCACAAAAAGATGCTGGTATCGGTGGCATTAAAGTAGCTAGCAAAGGTTTGTTTGGCGGTCTCAAAAAGGTCGCTGAATTAGGCATCGGTGGTGTATCTGTTATTACAGATGAAGCTAAGGCGTCTTGGAGTGAACTTAGTAAATCTGATGAAATCAGAAGCATCAAAAAAATCTTTCGGCTCTACTGGTGATGGTAGCGAAGATATCGTTATGGTTACTGGTGAATCTGGCCAGGAGGCTAATGCCGAAGGATAGTTATTAAAGGTTTAGATAATGGGAATGCACACGGGAGTGGGTCGCATCTGTTATCTAAACCTTATTTTATTTAAACAGTTGTATGGAGGCTTGCTAGTGCCACACACTACCATGCAGTATAGAATAGCCAATATATAAAAAGCTGATGTGGACGGACCAACGCATGACCATAAGCAAAAACGTTGTAAAATAAACTTATGGAGCCTGTAGAGATGCCTGCGCTACGATAAGGCTGAAAAGTCGGGGACAGAATAATAGCTTTGGTCTGGAGTATTAATGGCTCCCTGACTAAAGCTATATTTTTTTAATGCGGAGTCCTGTATATAGAATTCCGGCTTGTTCTTAAAGATTATTTTTAATATATACATATATATTGAAGCATAGTTTTAATACAGTATATATGTATGTACTAAAAATTATTTTTGATTTAATATGTTGCGTATGTGACATATTTAATTGAGTGGCTATGATTACTTATAGCGTGAAGTTATTAACGCTTGGTAAAAGCCACACGAGCGCCCTGTTTGAGCGAGCGCCAGCGAGCGAATTAAGTTTTTGTTGTAGATCAGGCCGAGCGCCAGCGAGGCCGGTGTTAATAGTTCTCTGCTATCTCTTTCAAGAGAGTAGGTAATTTATTTTATTTATTTAACAAGGCGAGCGTAAGCGAGCTGTATTATTATTCTTTTGTTTACTTTCTTCTTAAGAAAGTAAGTATGTTTTTTTATTATTATGTATTAGTTCTCTGTTACTCTCTTTCTAAGAGAGTAAGTTGTATTTTATTATTTATAGTAGAGCGAGCGAAGCGAGCGTATAGTATTCTTTTGTTATCTTTCTTCTCAAGAAAGTAAGTATGTATATTATTATATATATTATATTATTATAGGAGCGAGCGATAGCGAGCGTATATTATATGTATATTATATATATTAAGTTCTCTTTGTTATCTTCTTCTTAAGAGAAGTAAGTTATAAGTATTAAGCTTTTTAGCTTATAGTAGTAGATCCGTAAGGATATAGATAGGTTAGATAAAGAAGCGAAGAGGGAGCGTGAGCGACCGATTTAAGCGACTGCCTTAAGCTATCTATATGTATAGTATAAGAAGGCCGTGCGAAGCGAAGGCCGTATAGCAAACGTTATTTGTAAGCGAACGCCAGTGAGCGTTAAAAAATAAAGGAGCCGCAGGCGACTGTAGTGAGTGGTATACTGTGGCGACTATATAATAAAAAGCGAAATTCTGGGCTGAAAAAAATCTGAAATTGAGCTCTGGGAAATTTCGAATATTTTTTTCGCCCCCTGATATCTATTTTGTATTACTTTATCTAAAAAGTAATGTTAGTTATATATATTATATTATAGGACACTACTATTAGTTATTCAATTAGGTGAATAGTAGTGATTAGAATTGAATTTAAATAATTCAAGTATTTTTGAGCCGCCGGTTATTTCCGCTAGGAATAAATGTTCTAAGACTACGGATTTAATTTAGGAGCGAAGGTTATTTCAGGTGGCGAATCCCTTTTTGGTTCTTTTTAAATTATATTAATTAAAAGAATGTTTTGCTTCGATCCAGACAAAGATAGCGCAGCGAAGTTGGCTGGTTGTATTAGCGTAGCGTACATACAATTTTCTGTGTTATAGTTCGTGACGAAGGCTTTGCTTAGGACGAGATCAATTTATAATAATCTGTAATGATTATTAGGATACAATTGTTATCGAGTACTAATCATTCCAAGTTGTTAGAGTTTGAAAGCTCTAACCAGTTAGCTGGAATTTTATTGCTCTGGTTCCGGCGTTATACTGTTTCCTCTTTTACTAGGTTGTCCTGGATAGAGAGAATGGACACCGAATATTTTAGGCGAGCGGTTTTTTTAATTATATTAAAAATAAATTATTATATTAATTATATATATAATAATAGTGACGCTTATTTAAATTTAAATAATATTAGAATAATAATTTAGATAATTAAATTAAGTAGTGCTGAGGGCTAAGGCCCGAACACGTTAAACGTTTATTCGTGTACGATCCTCTGCGAGTTGTTTATCTTCACAGCAGATTACGTAAGTAAGGGTTTGGAGCATTTTTAAAAATGGGCCAACTTTGTTTATGCTTAATAATAGAAAAAGCCCCGATCGTTAGACCGGGGCGATTAGACTCAAGCGGTGAACTGTGTTCACCGGTATATTACATTGGTTATCTTAATGTTAGCGTTAATAAATTTTAATTTATTCCAAAAAAATATCCTCAGATTTTATTTCTGAGGATTTAGTAGTTAGTGGTGAACTGTCGTTCACCGGTATATTACATGTTAAGTTAGCAGCGGGGTTAAAAAAATAAAAAAATATTTTTTTATTTTTAATTGTGTTTATTATATTATATATATAAGAAAAAGACCTCCCTAATTAATTTTAGAGAGGTCATGTTATATATTTAGAGTAGCAAATTTTCTGAAGCGGTGTAACTTGTTACACCGGTATATTACATTTAGAGTGTATCTAGCGGGTTAAAAAAATGTTAAAATAATTATTTATACATTATTTTTTTGTATAATAGAAATGCCGGGTATTTTTTTGGTGTTTTTTTAATCAAAAAAATTGTGTTTTTAAAAAGTGTAGATTTTATAAGGACTTTTTTTAATGCTTGGTATTAATTTATTATATATATAGTATACTATAGGATAACCTAAACCATTTATACAATTATTGTATAATTATTAAGTATAGGCTATTTCTTAAATAACCGTCACCTGATTGAGCCGATTTAAGAGTATTAAGAGAGGTCTCGGCGCCTCGTATATAGACTGATAATTATTATTTAAATATATATATAATAATAATAAGGCTGTCTATATAATACTATAACACAGATATACGCCTTTTTAAATAATAGAGTTTTAGAGGCACCGCCTTTAATTGCAACGCATACTATTGTATTGGGTTTGCTATATACTATATATATAATACTATAATAAATAAAAAAATAAATAAGCCCGCTGTCGCCTCACGAGCGCCCCTGACGACAACACATACACTATATGTTATATTGGGTAGGTGGGGGAGGAGGGTAGGAAACACTTATCAAACAGCGTTAAATAGATATTTTTTTCGCCTATTTTTAAAAAAAGTGGATGGTGTATAACACTCTACTTTTTGTCGTTTTTTTATAGCAAAAATTGGACTATTTTGATATTCACGTTAATATCTTAACGCAATAACTTCAAAAACCTGTGTTATTTGCTTGTTTTCGATACATTTTAATATTTTTAAGTATTTAATATGCTTTAATGTTTATCAAACATGACTGCATATGCTATAAAAGCAATAGAAACGAACGCTAGTAAGTCGACTATTGCGCTAGTATTATATTATATTATATTATATTATATTATATTATATTAAGTACTATTGTTATTATATATATCATTTATATTAAAAACAGTAATAGTAGTAAATAATGTATATTAGTATATAGTAGTAGTATTATATATCTTATTATTAGTATAGAAGGATTAGAGTTAAATAAAATAATGTTAATTGCGGGCCCAATTTTAATTTCTAATTTTCAAAAAGTAATCTTATAGGAAAAAATGTTAGAAGATAAATTATATAAAAAGCGATTATTTTAATATATATGTATGTCAAACATATAGAACAAAATATAATAAAATAAAGGAACAGTATCATAAAGAATTATGTATATATTTAGATTTCGAATCTGATATATTTAATTACTTATTCGTTGCTTTAACTTATAGAAAAATACGTTTTTACTGAATATCATCTTAATAGTGAAATACCACATGATAAAGAAATAATCGTAGAAAGATTAAAACATAATCCTAAATTTATAAAAACAATTATACGATTATTTATGGGAAGATATTAAAAAAATAAAGATTATTTGCAAGAAAAAAATTATAAGGAGAATTATATTACTTAGAGCAAAGGGAGACCGCATATGATAATTTTTCATTATTATGCCGAGCGAAACACAAAAAAAGCGATCGAAGAATGTGATATAATGGAATGGATGAAAGATTATAAGAAAGGAAGAAACGACAGTGAAAAAAATATTAAATATTATATATTAGCATATAGTATGCTTATATATTTATTTTTAGAAAAAAATATAACGTTACTATATTTATTAGTTAAAACTCAATTTACAGACAAAACTAAAAAAATATCGATATTTTTTTATGACGTAATTGAAGACATGGATTGTCGCCTCGAACGCAGAAGTTTTATGCCAAATAGTACTGTCTGTGAAGTATATCCATTGAGCGATCAAAAAAACTTTATTTAAAAATTATAATTTGTACAACTTATGAATATATTTTTAATTCAATTGGAAAAAAATTTTTGTGATGTTGGCACAAGAAAAAAATGGTTATAATAATAGCTTAAAAAGAATTATCTTTTCCAAACGAAATCTGTTAGACGAAAAAAATGGATCAAATATTAATAATATGGTTACTCAAAATATTAATTATTATTTTGAAAAGAAAAAAATGCTATCGTTTATACAAAAACAATTTAATAGTGACAACGGACGATCTTCAAGATTTTTTTATAAAAAATAAATAGGAGTATATATTATGGATAAAGTTATCAATGGATTATTTTATTTAACATTTATTAGTATATTAGTTATTAGTATGTATTACTATTTATTATTTAATATATATTAAAGGAGTAAAATTATGTTTATTTGCGACGAAATTATTAGTAAACTAGAAGAACTATCTTTAACGGTTCAAGATATTGAATTTATTTCGATGGAAATTAAAGAGAACTCTAAACAATATGTTATTCTTACATGGCAAGAATTTGAATCTCAATATCCACGATTATCTTATGATAACGGATTAGGTTCTCAAAAAAATTAATCCGACATTAACTATCTATACTAAAGACTATATATTTTAGATAATGCAGATGCATTTAACGATAAAAAAATATTATTCGCGCCGATACTTATTATGACAGAAATAATTATTGTTGGAATGAAGGATATGACTATGACCTATAAAAAAATATGAAAAAGATCGATGAAATTCTTTATAATATCGATTGTTTAATTCTTGACAGAAATAAATATTTTTAAAGACTTAGTCTTTATTAATGATGAATATGAATACGATCGCCATAAAAAAAGAATTAGTCGTCGAATTTGAAGATAAGAAAATTATTTATAAAGACGGCATTTTATTTAAACTAAATATGTTTTATGAAATGCTGTATAATTTAGACTCCAGTGACTTCGATTCTGATTTACAAATGCTCGATTGCTTTTTAAGAAACTTTGATTATAAGTTTGATTATAATGATCTTAGTAAAGAAGTAAAAAAATGTTATTCCTATTCGAAAAGAATATGGTGTGTACACCGAAGAAGATGATATTGCTGTAGCCGAACTAGAAATTTACTTTAAAGAAATTCATTATTTGCTAAAAGATTTGGATGATTATTTATAGGAAATAATATTATGGATCAAACTACAACTTATTTAGAATTTAAAAACAGATTTGTTTGCTAATACATTTTTTTGACGTGATTAAAAATATCACGACTTAGAAGTTTGTTGCGAAGGTAAATTATGGGTGCCGTTTAGCTATTTTACACATGAAAAATAATATTACGTTAAAATATAGCAATCAACATGACGAAGAATTAACATTAGTCTTAGAAAAAGAAAAAAATGAAAGAATAAACGCTACATCTATCGTTAAAAAATAAATATATCGAAGACGGTACCGATGCCTTTTATTTTATCGACGCTTTCCAAGAAGTAATGTTCGACGCTTATTTCTTAAAGGAGTAGAAAAATGTATATAAAAATTTAAAACAAAAAGAATTCGCCACTGAATTTATCAATACAATAAAAAAAGAATAAAGAAAGATCTTTCGATTTTTAAAGATTTTTGGAATATGGGAATTTCATTGTATCGACGAAGAAGAAAATGGAATCAGTATTACATATGTACATAAAAAGAATAAATTATTTTATAATAATAAATATTTATATTCTTAAAAGATGTAGAAAATGAAATATCATTTAATACGTATAATGGATATGATTCAATGTATGCTCCATTATTTTTATAATGAGTATAAACAATTATTTTATCATGATTACTTTATAGGTGAATAAAATGAACGAACAATTATTTTTAAGATACCAAGATAATTTTACTAAAATTATCAACGAAAGATATCGTCTTGATGATAAAAATGTATAATTTCGACGATTATGATATCGAAGATTTTTAAACTTTGTAATTTAGATTTTTTTATTATAAAGATGGTCGTCAATGTAAAATCTTAGATTACGATTGGGCCGGAGATGGAAAAATATACTTATGTTAATAACATTGTAATTCGTTTTGATAACGGAGAAATAAAAAGAAGACGTAAGTGGAATGGCTCTTTTATTTAACAGAAGAGTCTTTAGAAAAAAATATGGTTGGTATTTTTAAAGAAGATGACTATTAATACTCAAGATTTTTGGAAGATCATGTTTGACGAACTAGATAAAACGTCTCAGAAAGACTGGAAGAAGTTCGTTAAAAAAACATGATAAAAAAATACAAAAAAAGAAAAAAACTTAAAAAAATGAAAAAGAAAAGAATTAATCGCAGAGATATATCGGTTAAATAAAGTAACGCGCAAGCTAAATTACTATATGAACCGATATTATCCCGATCAAAAAGTTACGTAAGCTCGAGCACTTTCAAGTTAAGAAGGTGTATGAATGGATGTTAAGTGATTTAAAAATAAGAACAAACATTCGCTTTATAAGAAAAAAATATTTATTCAAAAATAATAGCAGGTTTTGTTGCCAAAAAAAGACTATTTATGTTATAATAAAAAGATTAAGAAAGACGATGATTAATATAAGCGAAGAAATAAAAAGTTTTGTAGACGAAGTTGAATTTTTTTCGGTGGCAAATTCGATCCATTCTTTTGTCGATGAAGATAATAAATTATTGATTCATCTCGATAGCGTTATTTATAAACATAGATTTAACGATAAAATGATTATCGAAGCTATATTCTTGATGTATAAAAAAATTTGAGACTCGAGACGTTAAAGCCGATATTGAAGTAAGAATTATTTTTAAAAGATCGTAAAATTCAATCAGTGTATTATGAGCCTCAATATATGGCAGTCATCGAAGAAGAAGGCGATCTTATTGGTGTACAATCATTATATTTTAGTGACCCTATCGATACATTTAAAGAAAGAAAAAAATATTCTTATCTTATATTAGTCACTGCATTAATGAGTTAGTCAGGAGGTGCTTCAATGACGAGAGATCAGATTCTTGAAAGATATCTCCAAAGAGGATATAAACAAGTCTTTTATAATGATTCTCCAAAAAGTTTTAATTCAAACATGTGAAGGCGATCCGTATATAGAAAAATCGATCTGATCTAATTTATTTTCAAAGCATGTATATTGTATCTTATTATAAAGGCGATAGCGAATATAAATTTAAACTATTCATTCGAATTAAATACAATAAATTTTCTAAAAAAAGTAGCTAATATTACTGTACATATTGATGATCATGAAGTAAATGGCGAATACGATAAAAATATTGTCGACGAATATCTTAAATATTTTTAATGGCGCAAACTTCAGTATGTTATAATCATTTATTGCGATCAGCATTAAATATTGCTTTACGGTGATATAATGGATAATAAATATTGTTTAATGTGAAAAACGAAGAAATTATTTTTACAAGAAGAAACGTTTACATATTGGGCCTCTTCTGATATATTAAAAGTTCGCTCTAATTTTTCATTCGAAAAGAAATTAAAAGAACCTATAAGAGGAAAAATCTGTAGATTATACTATTAATTTTACAATCGATTTTAATTATAACAAACATAATGATATTTATTATGTTTTTGATTTAAAAATTTATATTAATTAATGAAGATCGACCGAGTTTTCCGACCGAAGAAGAAGTTAAATTATATGTAATCGGTAGATATGCATACTTGTGTATTAATACCATGGTTGCATTAGCAAAAAGAAAAAAATTAAAACAAGAGAAGAATTAGACAAAGCAATGAAATTCTTTAGAAGGTTTATAAATGAAGATCTATGAAGCAAAGAAAGAAGAGCTCGACTCGTTACATATACTTTTTGTTAGAACACTTGAAGACTATGATGCCTATGGTCCTATCTCATATTATGTCGACGATAAGAGTATTAATTATTTAGGTAAAAAAATTCTAACGGTGAATATTATAAATTTGCGTGTAAAAAGAAGATATGCGAGCGACTCTGATGATCCTAGAATCTCGTCAGAATATGGTGTAATTTGCTTTTTATTTTAATCCAGGTGAAGAATATATTTATTATATGTATTTAACCGATGAAGAAGATTATATGAATTTAGATAAAGATTTATTTAGTGCGCTAAATTTAAGAGACAGCCTAACAAAAAGAATCTGTTATGATAAATCATGTATTGCATAGAATTCATGATAAAAAAAGTGTGGTGATTTAAATTAATGTAATAAAAAAAGATTGATAGAATATCTTGGGAATTTCGAGAAAAAGATGTCGATTTAATGGACGACTGTTTCGATATTATATATGATGCATTAAGCTCTTATTTCGTATTCGATGGGTCTTCTGTTCAAGTTAGATGGAAAGGTAATAAGCCATTAAAAATTTTATATTGAATTCTGGGATCAGGACGATAGCTCTTGTCACTATATTCAAGTCACATGCTTTTTAGATAAAGATTATAAAGATATCTTTTATGCTGTGGGTCACATAAGACATTATTTAAAATGAAGATGGCGATTATAAGACATCAGATATCTCTAGCGATAATCTTAAAATCGTATTGAATGCATGCATTAAAAACAGTAGAAGAGTATTTCTATTATTTAAAATGAAGAAGAAGATTAATGAAAACTATAATAAAAAAAGGAGAGTTGTTATCTGAGTTAACTCATGTCGATGAAGAAGTATTTAAAGAATGCTTAGAAGAAATCTTTTGGGAAGATATCGATAGTGCATTCATGTTTGGTTCTACTAGTCTTAGAATAGACTGGAAGGATAATATTCCTGTTCGCATAAAGGTAGAATTAGCAGATGAAGAATACGAAACTGCCAACTCTTTGACTATCGTTACATTTATCTTAACCGATACAAATTTTGTTTCATATATAACCGGGATTCAAAAAGTTTTATGATAATTATTTCGAAGATAAATATACAACTCAAACAATCGATAAAGATATTCTAGAAAAGAATATTAATTTCTTATATTGGTTCTTTAAGAAAATATTCAGATGAAATGGATTGGAGTACGTCAAATAAGAGTGAATTTCTTAAGTGAAGCTATGGCTTTGATTTCTTTAATGAGATTACTAATAACTACACGGAAGATATTTTAGATCCATATCATGGAAGAATTGATTGGTATCTAACTAATTTTTATGAGAAAGCCAGTTAGTGAGTTCGAAAGTCGACGATTATGAAACTAAGTATTATAATAAAGATTTATATAACTGGAGAAACGAATCGGTTGTTAATATCGCCGAAATGTTTTATATGTTTAATGAATTAGCAGATAATGGCGACTCAAAAATATATTAAAGATTATATGGGAAGATGATACAATTACTTTTTGAAGCGAGCCACAAAGAGCTTAAAAAAATATGAAGAAATTGTATATAATACATTCTTACCATTTTATGTAAATAAATATTTATTTAAAATTAACAAGGAAGATTAATCATGAACTTAAAAATCTATTACTTTAAATGGCGATACTATTATTAATTTAACGCCACACGATGTCGTTTATGATAACGGCACTACAACTATAATTGTTCCTAAGAATGATGTACTACCAGTTCGAGTAAAAGATAATTATAAATATCTCGGTATGGTTGGTCCATTTCAAACAGAATGTTCTTATGGCGAACCATTCGTAGAAAAATTTACCTGAATACGAAGAACATGTATATTATATTGTTAGTACATTAGTACGTAAACAATTACCGAATCGTAAAGATTTATTAAGTCCGACTACTAATGAAGTTCATATTATTAAAGATGAAAAAAAGGACATACTATTTCTGTATCTCATTTTGAAATGAATGTTTAATTTAAATAAAGGCGGCCTATTATGATTGCGATCAGCTTATTATGGCTCGAATTTAAATTGTTTTTAGAAATTATATATAGCGAGATTTAATCTAGAAATATAATTTTAGAAAGTGGCCTCCGGCCCGAAATCCTTTCGCGGTTCCTTTCCCGTTTTTTTCGCACGACCGCGGCAGTCAGAAGGTGAATTATGATTAAAAATTATCTTAATTAGTGTTTTTTTAGTTTAATTAGTATTGGCGCTGTAGCTACTGATGTGCCTGAATATAATGGGTATGTATTCCCGTATAAAGTAGCACAAGACCAAGGTAAAGAAATTACGTTCAAACAACCGTCTGCTGAGATTACTCCAGATGGCTTGAAATATAATAATTTTAAAATTAAAAAAACCGAAGGTAAATTGTCGTAACTAGTAATGCTTTTTAGCTAGCTAGTATAGGGCTTATATTTTATCCCTTTAGAAGTTTATCAAGATAGCTCGATGAACTCTATAAAACATTGTTTTTATTTTAATAATTTTAGAATTGTATAATTTAAAAACAATGTTAAAAAAACTAAACAACCAAAGGAAAAAGAGAAAATGATTACAATTGATTTTTCGATATTTAGAGCTTAATGCCGATAAATATCGTATGTTAGTAAACAAACTAAATAATAATCATGGCCCAGAAAAATATCCATAGTCTGCGTATCGATAATAATATTAATTATCCTAAGTACGATCATTTTTAAGTTAGGGTATCGATAATGGCGAAGGCCTAATTGACGATGCTTACATCTATACGTTCTTAGATCATAACGGGATTCATGTGATTCCAGATTGTGAACCACGATATTGTATGGATTTTGAAGATCTTATGGAGTTACTACCAGAAATTATTGGTCAATTATTAAAAGATTAATTATTTAACCGTCTATTATAAAATAGGCGGTATTTTTTTATGTTTATTATTTAATTTAGTATATATAAAAATGTTGCTTATTTAATGGAGGCTTATTATGGTTACAACAGAAATCACTTTAGATAACAAAAACAGTGCAAGGATTTATTTAAGAAATTACATAAAGAATTAACAAGAAGAATGGAAACAGCAGTTAGCATTCCTCATTAGGGGCCAACATTGGTCTGTGTCTTATATTAGCGAAATTAATAAAGAATTAAAATCTTTTTATTTAACGATCGCTAGTGAACATAACTACATGGAAATTAATATTAATCGACATCAAGAATTTTTTTAGTAGTCGAACTCGGTTTTATTCGATAACATTAGTGAAACTCAATATAGCGATGCTTATACTAGCGTTGTATTACATAATATGATTAGTACAGTATTAGCTGATTATTTAAACTTTAAGTTCTGTGAAGAGGTTAAATAATGAAAGATGAAGGCACATTAATATCGCTGGTATTATTAATTCTTGTCGCAATTGTCTTTTGCGGGGCATTGCGATGAGAATTAAATATCCAGAATATTTAAAAAGAAATTTATGGCCAATTATTCGCATTGTGGGCGTTCACGTCGTATCAAAAGAAATATACTTTTTTTGTCAAAAGATAAAAAAATATTATACACTTGTCAAAATGTATATTTTTGGCTATCGATTTTTAAATTTAAAAATAATAATTAGAAATAGTATTCTTGAACAAGAAAAAAACAAGTAACATTCGTATACGATTTAAAAAAATAACCATATAGATTGTGATAGTGAATTTTCTAAAGAATATTACGAAGAAATAATCACGGATTATCTTAATATCTTTATTACAAAAAAACAGTTCCGTGTAAAAATATTAATACTAAAAAAATATATAATGGACGGAATGAAAAGATCGACTTTTTCAATATAAAAGAAGAATCTTATGGCTTTTTTTAAATATTAGATATAGAAGTGGCGGATCTTTTTCTAACAACAATAAAAAAACAGAAGATATTTTTTTATGTTGGCAGATTTTGTGATGACGATATCGTTATTGCATTTCCTAAAGCTAATTCAAATAAAGCTTTTGTCTCTAATGTATTTACTTCTATAATTTATTATATAAAAATGGGAGGTGAGAAGAATAAAATGGACAGAAATTGAATTAAAGAAACATGAGTATACACAAGTGTACGTTGCAATGAAATATAGCGACCTAAACGGCAAAAATAAAAAAATATCGACAATATTCAGTATCGTTTTTCTTGGTCATATTCAAGGAAGACATAAAAATGACATACTTTTTTTCTGTGTCTGAAAAAGAACGAAAAAAACAAAAATATTAACGAAGAATATACTATTAAATTAAACGTAGTGGAAAAAGAAGCTCTATATTCAGTCGATGAAAAAATTCTTTTCGAGTTCAACTATTCTTCGATTTAATTATTAATAATATTAAAGAAATTTTAGTTAATAATATATGCTATTCTGTTAAGATTGAAAAATCGAGCTAGACGTATTAACGAAGTTGTCGCCCGTTATATTTATAACGATCGAAAAAAATAGATTTTACGACTAACGGTAACTTTATCGGTATTACAGATAATATGAATCTAACGAAATTTGAATCTATTAACATTAAATATACTGAAGACTATGAATATGCTTATGTAACTATTAGCAATAAAAAGCCTTCTATGGTAAATAGATTTCAGAAAAATATTATTAAATAAACTTGCGTTGAGGTTAAATAATGAATAGTCCAATAAATTTAACTGAGTGGCCTCATGAGAAAAATTAAAAGCAAAAAGATATTAGCGTTAGCCGAAGAAGTATTACATAGTAACGAATATGTCGGAAATTATTTTAAGTTCGATAAAGATTGGATTAAGTACGACCGATATTGTGGATCGGCATCACTGTCACTAACATCTAAGAAGAATAATCTTAAAAAAGATATGTATACGATATGGAAGTCATTAACGATATGTTAATATCGTCAGAATATAATATGCAGTATTACGATAATCCGTTTAAGTTATTTAAAAATAGTTCTCACAATGTGTTATCATCGAAAAATATTATACTATTAAAGAAAAATAATGAGCATACGGTATGAAATAAAAAGAAAAACTTAAATAAAATTCCAGATTATTTTTTTACATGATTTATTTTTATAATCCAGATAAATATCAAAAATCTTACTATATTTGAAAAATAAAAATATTCGCATAGAATTGGTTAAAAAGCAAATATTCTTTTTCGTTAACTGGAATTTATCCTAATACTTATAAGTTTGAAATAACTATTTATAATATAGATACTTCTGAATATGTATTAGGATCTTTAAAAAAATAACAACATGTCAAGGAATAGCCATTGGCGGAGATATCGATATATATTATGAGCCATACGATTGGTTATATTCGACTTTTTAAAAAAATATTTGACAATAATTTATATTATTTTTTTAAGTTACTATAAAAAAATATTAGAGATGAATAATGATGCAATACATTGATTTAAATAAAGAATATTGTAGCAATCTTACTACTAGATTTCTAAAAAGAACTTGCCGATAATATTAGACCTATTTTACAAGAAGAAGATTTATTTTTTTATTAAATTTAGACATAATAGGTATTCAAGTTAATAGAATAGTATACAATAGTAGTGCGAATGATTTTTTTATTTCTATCTTGATTTTTATTGAACAAAAAAATTTGGTATTTTGCCAAGAAGTAATATTATGTATTACTTTTTGCAGAGATAAAGTAAACTTTATATCATTATCTGTTCCTAAAAAAAGAACTATCAGAAGAATTTAAAGCTGTATTGCCTTTACTAGAAAAAAATATTTAGTAAAACCAACTATATATACTAAAGAGAGTCATCGAAGAAACGGAGGAAAAATTAAATGGGGAAAATCGTAGAAATTGTAAACGGCCTTGAAAAAAATTAAAGGCGTTCAAAAATTTAATATTGACGGTTTCGATATTCTTATCGATAATCGTGACAAAAAGAAATTTGATAGTGGAGCTATTTTAATTTCTGAAGGTAAAAAGAATATTCTCGATCTCGGTATCGAATATCCATGTGAAGGATTACCTAAGCGTGGAGTATATAATAATAAGACTAATAAATATATTAATGTTAACGATCTAAATTTATTATACGATAGAATTAAAAACACTGCTATGAGCGAAGTTGAAGAAATCTTTTATTCATGTTTTTGACTGTTCTATTTTCTTTTTACTCTATCCTGTATTCCAAGAAGTAAAAATATGATACTGTTGTAAAAATAATAAAAATAGAAGAAGAATTAAAAAGAAGAACTAGCCGAACAAAAAAATATTATCGACAGAAAACAAAAAGCTAGCAAAAACGTTATACAATACAATTTTGCCATTCTTACAGACTAGCGCTGGAATGGATACTTATCGATTTAAGTACAATAGAGAATCTTATACAATTACTATTTATAAGAGATGTGATGTATATCAGATCTATTTTTAGCATCTTTGATCCAGGATTTAATAAAAATGATCCTATTAGAGTTTCAAATTATCTAAACGGCGAGGAAAAATATTCTTATCTTTTTCATAGAAGAAGATAGAATAGACTTAGAAACATATTCTCATTTAAAAGAGATATACGATATGTATATCGATGTTATTTGTATAGCATTAATTTTAATTTATCAAAGACTATATACTTCTCGAGATTATAGTTGTAATTATCCAACAATAAAAGGAAAGGAGTTGAATCTGAATGGAATTCCTGTTAAACAAGCAGATAGATCTTTTGGTCAATTTGCAGGACATCATTTCTGATAAAGATAAAGTCGCTATTGAGCGCGGCAATTATTATCTAACAATTGGAAAACATCGCAAAGATATCGAAGTAGTTCTTAATTGGAATGAAAATGTATTAAATAGTTTTAGTTATATCTTATAATATCTACGATAAGGCTTCTTCTATTAATTTCTATTATGAAAAAGAAGGCAAAGAAGACTTCTTAGAAATTGCTATTATGTTATTAAAAACCATGAAATCTGAAGAATCTGTAGCATTAGCTAAGATTGCTAAAATATTGCTTCTTAAAAATCATAGTAAGATATTTTTTTACCAGATAATAAAGTGTTATATATCACTAATCGTTATGCTAATGAATTTTCACTTATCATCGAAGACTATTCTTCGTTTTATTACACAGAAGAAACTCATCCTTCTATAACTGTGCTTTTTGATGGAACTATTTATCAAGATATACTTAGTGGCGATGAAAAAGCTCTTTAAAGAGGGCTAATTTAGTATATAATATAATGGTAGATAACCTTAAATTAAAATATTTTTGGAAGGAAATAAAACGATGATTGGACTTTTTAAAATTAGCGGAATAAATAGCAAACTTCAGGCACTTAGAATGTCCGAAGTTAATAATAATATGTTTTTAGGTAATTACAACGTGAATAGTGTATTATTTAAAGACGGTATTACGACGATTAGTGCCGAGGGCGAATACGAGCCCAATACCGTAATGTTAGCTAATATTAGTACTAAGTATAATGTCGATATCGAATATAGTGTTAGCGATCATGCTAACAATATTAAATATTCCGGTATCGTTATTTATCAAAATGGCAAAAAGCGAAATTGTCGAATCTCGAAAGGAAATTTTGAGATGAACGAAAGTAACATCATTAGATTATATGACTATTTAAAAATAATTATCAAAGATTTTACAAAAATTCTATTCATTATAGTTATGTTTGTTCTTCGGCGAGATTTCATTATTTTGTTCAATGTACTCTTCAAGAGTTTAAAATAAAAGGCTGTCAACAAAGCAAATAAAAATGATGTTATTATTTATCGATTTTCAGATCATAATGAATTAATTGCTTTTGCTTAATACAAAAACCTTTATTAAAAGGCTGTATTTGCTAATATCGTAAAACAATTAAGTTATTATTCTTATATAATTTTTAAATAGAGTAAGACCTTCTGAAACTAATGTTGATAATAGTTTCTATATAGCGATAGCAAATGATCTTGAAAGATATAAAAATCAACATTCTGATTATTTAAACCGACAAGAGAATACAATAATTGGTAGTTTATCAATGACCAAGTCGTTACCTTTAGTAACGCAGGGAATATATTTATTAATGATCGTGTTGAACGTGTTCAGCTTAGTGCGCAAAATCTTATGACTGAACAAAGAGTGAGAGAAATTGCTTATCAAACATTTAGAGAAAGAATTGGTGAGTTAATGGAGCGTCAAAATAGAATTGCGACTGATCCTAGGGTAGAGCAAAGCTTAAGAGAATTACGCCTTAGAATCGAAGAACTTAGTAGAAGATTTGATAGAAGAAGGAATCCAGAACAACGATGAATAGTGTACCAATTTCACAAATGTTGTTCGATATATATAATGCCGTATCTAAATTAGAAGATAGTACATGGAATTATCATTATCCAGAATATGGCGATTTCTATGTTTATAATGATTTAGATAATATATTAAATATCGAATTAACGATCGATATCGATTATGATTGGGAATGCCGTTATGTGACTTTTTAATATGCTTACTAATCAATTAGATATCGATGAAGATATCCCGAACGATCAGCTATTAGATCGATTACGATGGGTAACAAAACTATTATAATATATTTATATTTAATCATATAAATATTAAAAATAATAGCATACCCTCTGTATCTTGTAAAGGTGCAGACTCAACGTTAAATGCTTTTTAATTCCTAAAGCTCTACAACCTAAACAGTAATCCGAAAGGATAAGCTGAAATTACTAATTTAAGAGTGCGAAAGCAGAAAAATAGTAGAGATGGCATATGATGAAATAAAAGCATATCAATAAAGATATGTTCTAAGTGCTATAAAAACAATGGATGTTTAGTAGGGAAAGCCCTAAGTTTTAATGTTAGGATATGGGAAACCTTCAACGACTATCTCCTTGAGGGAGAGTAAAACCGCAAAGCTTATGGCGGAAGAAAAAATGTTGCTCCTATTTTGATCAGGATGAAGATATAGTCTGCGCTGGCATGAAAGTGTCAGAGGTCTCACTGGTGACAGAAAAGACTGCATTAGAAGTTGCGTTCTAATGTGAACAAGATAAATTTACAAAAATTTGACAAATTTTAACTTATCCTTTATAATAATGATGTAATATAATATTAGATCGTCATTATAAAGGAGATAAACTTATGCAATTAATAAGCATTGGTAAATTTGCTAAAAAGTTGGATTAACTACAGCATCTTTAAGAAGAATGCACCAATCCGGAGAATGTGTTCCATATCACATTACTAAAAGGTGGTACACGATATTATTCTCTAGATCAATTAAAAGATTTTTCAACTGCTGATAAAAAGAAAAACTTGTAATCGGTTATTGCCGAGTGTCAACTTCATCTCAAAAAGATGATTTAGAGATTCAAAATCAATAATGTAAAAATCTTATATGTATGCCAAAAGGATACAATTTTTGAAATTATTTCAGATATTGGTTCTAGCATTAATTATAAGAAAAAGGATTGCAAGAACTCCTTGATAAAAATTAACGATCAAAAAGATTTCTAAAAATTATTGTTCTTTATAAAGATAGATTAATTGATTTGGATTTGAATTAATCGAATATCTTTGTAAAATTAACAATATAGAAATTGAAATAATTGATAACACTAAACAAAGTAAAGAACAAGAATTGTCTGACAACTTGATTAAAAATTGTTACTGTCTTTGCTAATCAATTATATGGTCAATGTTCTAAGAAAACAAAACGATTAATCAACGGAGTTAAACAAAATGTATCTAACAAAAAGGATTAGGTTATTGCCTACAGCAGAACAAGAAAAATTATTCTGGAAAAGTGCTGGTGTAGCACGATGGTCTTATAATTTTTCTTAAGTTACAATCAAGAAAAATATAATGAACATTTAGAAGATAACAGTAAAAGAAAGATTTGTAACAGAAGGTGACGTTAGAAAATACATTAATAATGTATTAAAAAGACGACACATACTTGGTTACAAGAAGTTGGGTCCAGCGTAATGAAGATGGGCGTTATGGACGCAAATAATTCATTACAACGTTTTTTTAATAAAAACTTCTGGTTATCCAAAATATAAATCTAGAAAAAATCTAAACCTAGTTTTTATGTGAACTATGAAACCTTAAAACGGACTCCAAATGGATTTCGCGGAGAAAGACTTGGCGTCATAAAAACTAGAGAATCATTACCTAAAATTCCAAAAGATCAAAAATATGTTAATCCTAGAATTACATATGATGGTAAATTTTGGTATCTATCTGTTGGATATAAAAGTTAAACAAAAACAAGTTAAATTAACAGATAACAAAATAGGTATTGATCTTGGGTTAAAGGATTTGGCTATTGTGTCTAATAAAGATAATTCTTATTCTAAAAATATAAAAAAATATTAATAAAGGATATAAAATTAAGTTATTAGAAAAACGATTAAAACGTGCTCAACGAAAAACTTTCTAGAAAAATTTTTAAATAATATAGAAAGTTATGATGAAAAACGTGTACCAACATATATAAAGCCACTTAAAGACTGTAAAAATATCCAAAAAACAAATACGTATAATTCAAAAATTTATATAGAAAATTAACAAATATTAGAAATAATTATATTAATCAAGTAACAACTGAGATAGTGAAAACCAAGCCGTCTAAGATTGTTCTTGAAGATTTAAATATAAAAGGTTTAATGAAAAATAAACATGCTTCTAAAAATATTGCTAATGTAAAATGGTATGAATTTAGAAGACAAATTTTATATAAAGCTGAATTATATGGTATTGAAGTTGTATTAGCTAATAGATTTTATCCTAGCTCAAAAACATGTAGTTGTTGTGGAAGTTATAAAAAAAGATTTAAAACTTAAAGATAGAACATATATATGTAATGAATGTGGATTAATAATCGATAGAGATATTAATGCAGCTATAAATTTAGCAAATTATAAAAATTTAGAATAATTCAATTAACAAGAATATCTAAATATGATACCCATCGTATTACTGGGGAATTTAAGCCCTTGGAGCATTATATCAAACAAGAGTAGTTAGTTGGCTTAGTTTAACGACAAAAATTGGGTGCGATGAATAGGGAAGGCATTTTTGAAAGAAATGCCATAGTGTAAGTTTATAAAAATTATGTTTTGTATAGATTTTTGTAAATTTGTCGTAGCGGTTTACATTCAATTATGTTTGCAATAAGAAAGAGGGTGAGTACCATAGTATGGTCATTAAGAAAAATATAGGCAGCCATTCAATCCAGATAAATTGCTTCAAAAGTTTAAATAATAAAGATCATAAGAATACTTTGTTAAATAAAATTCATGCGCTCGAACAAGAACGTAAAGAAAAAGAATCTGTAGATCTAGTATTCAATATTGGAGACAAAAGAATTCAAAACAGATTTTAAAGAAACATTGGAAAAATTGTGGCGCTGAATGTTTAGCAAATTCGATCGAAACGATTGTCACAGAAGAAAAGTACTCTAATACAATGGCGGAAATCAACTGGGATAATGTCGAAGAACCTATCGATTATCAAGAACAATGGGATCGTAATAGTTTAGTCGATGCGATTACTAAAGGTAAATCTGCCATGAAAATACATCTTAGATAATTATGAGGTATGGAATGGACGTCTTAGTAATGCTGATCGTGCCTTAAGCGATCTTAAGCATTTCTGTGAATTTAACGATGAAGTATCTCCCTGAAGACGCAGTTCGTTTATTTAAATTAATGCATGTCTACAGTAAACAACGCCGTGAATACAAGGATCTAATCGAAGTCTTTAAAGATTTTACGGCAGCACAAAGTAGAATCGAATCTTTGTATGCAAGCATTAAGCATGTTAAAAACAAAGAACGATAAAGTGGAGGCAGCACGTCATTATACTCCTCGAGTGTTGAACGAATTGTTCTGAGAGAGATAAGTAACGTTCTACGTTTGTCTTTCAGGGGCAAGCCCCGCACCCCCGGTCTCCGACCCGAAATCATTTTTGTGCTTTCTTTGCATATATAAAGAACATAATTGTAACTAGTGATGCTTTTTAGCTAGCTAGTATAGGGCCCATATTTGTCCCTTTTAGAAGTTTATCGAGATAACTCGAATTAAACTCTATAAAAGTATTGTTTAATGTGGTTTTAAAATTGAAGATTTATGGTTTTTGAATTATATTATTTATTGCAATGCTAAAACCTCGTCCTTGCTATATGCACATAAAATAGTTTTTAGAACTAGTACTAAAATATTACGAATTGTTCGACTAATCGTTCTTGAGTTTTATATATGAAAATTAGAACCATATTATTTTAAACAATATTAAAATTCACCTCCTTTGAGTGTTTATTTCATATACACTTTGTTTTAGAGTTATATTGTTTAAAAATAACATTAAGACAAGTACTAAAATTAGCGACAGCATACAGCTGTTATTTAACAACATTAAAATATTTTTAAATTAAAGAAGGTATTAAAATTGTTACCAATTTATAAAAGCATATGATAGACGTTTACAAGAATATATCGGGTCATATGTATTTAAAAACAACAAAAATTATATCGTCGATATTCACGGAGAACATGAAATTAATATAAAGACTTTATAAGTCAACATACCGGACTTGTATTTAATCAAGTGCCGGTTTTTATATGATATTGTTAGTTTTGAATGCACAATGCCTGGTATCGGTGAATTTAAATTAGATCCAGCTACCGTACTAATAGATAATGTATATGGACGATTAATTGTTAAGAATAATGAATATACAATAGCATTAGTCGATCCACTATATGAAAATATTAAGATAGAAGTGTTAGGAAACACTTGGAATGGAAAGGTTAAATAATGACTTATAAATATTATATCGAGGTGGAGAGCAATATCCACTTCCAAACATCTAAAAGAAATTGCCGAGTTTATCGGTATTTTTAGCGTAAATAAAAACCGCACACTAATCTTGTGCGAGCATATTTTCAGATAATAAATTAAAAATATGCTGGCGAAAAAGGTATGACGAATGTATATAGCGATTTCGACGCTTTTTAATTCGTTTCTGCCAAGATTTAATTAAACAATGTAAAACAAATGAATATTCTACATTTAAAAATTAACGGTAAAAGAATATACTGTATTTGTAAATATTGATCGCGTTAAAATCGCGATGGAAAAAAATATCAATTTGTTAAGGAGGCTGTTGGTAATGAACAATCAAGAAGCAATTTGTAGAAAAATCGGTGTAATCGTAGGTTTCGTATTAAATATTTGTGTAACTTTAGTACTTACTTTAGTAAAAGTTGTATCTAAAGAATCTAAAAACTATTGCTAAAAGATTTTGAAGCTATCGATAATGGAGAAGCTGATTAAGACTACTCCAGCTGTTGAAGAAGCTGAGCTTAAAGAAACAGCTGAAGAAATTAAAGAGCTCGTTGATGGCGAAGCTGTTAGTAGCGAAGCCGACGATGAAATTTCTCGCCTTAAAGAAGAAAATGGCTCAGCCTTCAAAAATCCTTAGAATTAGCAGAACAAAAAGGTAGGAAAATAATGAAACCAGTATATAAAGCTCGTTGTCATAAAGATCGTTCCTGGAAAAACAGGTTTTTATTTGATTAAAAAAACGTCAGATCGTTATTAAAGACGAAAAAGAATATTTGGCCAGTACATGAACAAACTGTATGTCAAAGTACTGGTTATTTAGATTGCAACAAGAAAGAAATCTTCTTAGACGATTTAGTTAACTTTAGTACTACTATTAATGGCAGTGAAATTAAGTTAGATAATGCTCAAGTTATGTTTGATAATTATAATGGCTGTTTAGTGCTTCTCGAAGGCGAAGAAACAATTAATTTCGCAAGCGAAAATTATGAAAAATTGCCATTACGAAGTTATTGGAAAATGTTTGGGATAGCGTTGCACTTCCGAAAAAGAAGTAATATAATAGGTATATAAAGCTTTATGTTTTTAATAAGAAGGTATACCTATGGACTATCACAAACTTTTAGAAGACTGTGACTTTATTAAAGTAAAACAAACAGTCGAAATCCGTCCTCATGACGGAAACAAAAGGCTTTTTGAATATGTCAATCATATTTTTAAAAAGCGTAAATAACGGTCATCGTTATGGCCCCGCAGTTAAAAACTAACGTGTTAACTATGTATAATCGCGGCAACTATGTTGCTTGCGAAATGGGCGAACAACGTATCGACATTCGTCGAGATAAAAATCGTTATTTATGTACCAGGTTTAAAAAGCTAGTAATGAAGAAACGTATAGAAAAATATGCTGTATGTAATATCGGCGTATTAAATTATATCTATAATTCTAAGAAATACTAACTTTTAAATAAATAATCCTAGCATAATATACTAGGCCTAAGACGTAGGATGCAAGGTATGAGAAGCCTTAGACATAGCGTTGATCTTAGGAGAGCCGCCAACGGAATGTTGCCGGACGTTAAGAGCAATCCTCAGTAGCTAAGAGGGTTGCTCTTTTTTTAATTGTAACCGATCATATTTTTAAATTAGTCGGTATAGGGTCCATGTTTGTCCCTTTGGAAGTTTATCAAGATAACTCGAGAAACTCCATAAAAAGTACTGTAATTATAGCTTTAAAAAATTACAGATCTTCTGTTTTAGAATTATTGTATTTAATACGGTACTAAAATTGAGGACCACAATATTAATAGAGTTATAAAGTTTTAGAGCTATTACGCTTAATATAGTATTGAAACTTAAAATTCATCTGTTATTAACAATAATCAGAAATTAAAATAGTAAAGAGGAAAAATGAAAGAAGATAAAAAAATATAGTACATAGAACTATGGTATATTATGTTGTACCTAGTCAAGAATTAATAAATGAAGCTCGATTATCTAATAATTTGTATAATCAAGCTCTATATATTTTAAGACAAGCTTTTACGAACGAAGAAAAAAATCCTTCTAAGTTTGATTTATCTAAAATATTGCTTCACAAAGAATATGAATGTGAAGAATACGATAATATTCACAAAAATGGTAGCAGCTAATGCTCAAGCTATTTGTCATTTAGCCGCTCAAAAACTTTAAAAGCCTTTTTAATGTCATTAAAAAGCCTTTTAAGAAAAAAATAAATCTAGTTTTACTGGTGTTCCTAAAAATTCCTGGTTACAATAAAAAGAACAGGAATTTATGATTATTCTTAATTATCAACAATGTGCCGTTAAAGATGGCATGATGCGATTTCAGCAAAAATTAAATTTAGATAAAAATTTATGTAGGCGATCTCGATATTGTTTCTCACGTAAGAATTTTTCCTGGCAAGAAAAATATAAAATTGAAGTCGTATATAAAAATCGAGTCTTTACCTAAAAAGACTAAAGGTAATATTGCCGGTATCGATTTAGGCCTCGATAATTTAGCAACTGTCGCTATTAATAAACGTGGTATTCGTCCATTATTAATTAATGGCCGACCACTTAAATCGATGAATTTATATTTCAATAATAAACGAGATAAAGTTCAATCTGAGCTTAAAAAATGCAATGATCGATATATGTCGCATAAACTTGAAACATTATATCGTAAACGTAATAATCGTTTCAATACGTATATGCATAAAGCATCTAAAGAGATTATCGATTATTGTTTAGAGCATAATGTTAAAACAAATTATTATCGGCCATAATAAGCTACAAAAAACAAGAATCTAAGTTAAAGAATTTTTGTCGCTATTCCGACTTTTAGACTTATCGAATTAATTAAATATAAAGCAGAATATCAAGGTATCGAAGTTGTTGAAAACTGAAGAGTCTTATACAAGTATTACGTCCTACTTGGACAAAGAAGAACCTATTAAAGATAATGCCAATAAAGCTCGTCGTATCCATCGTGGATTATTTAAATCTAATAAAAATAAGATTATTAATGCCGACGTTAATTCTGCTTATCAGATCATGAAAAAAAGTTATTGGTGACAAAGTTATTAAACCGATTGGTAAAGGTTCTGTATTTATTCCAAAAAAGTAACGATAGTATAACTTATGTCAAATACTATTAAATGGTTAATGATTATTAGCCAGGCTATTTCTAATCTCATATTTGGATTTACGACGCCAGTCGTTCATATTTATTTTATGAGTTTAGTCGGTCCGAATATATATAGCTTGGCTAATTTTATCGAAGCAGGATTAGCTGCTATCGTAAATAGCTTATTAAGCAATCAAACATATCGTCATTATTTTTAAACAATTTGCTTTTATATTTTTTTAGCTTTTAGATAGTATACTATATATAATTATAATATTTTTAGGCATAGAATATATTAATGTTCGATTTATTGGACTAGCAATTATTAATAGCCTATTAAATAATATTTGGTTTATTATGCTAAGCGATGTTTTAAATAAAAATATAATCGGCGACGAATTAACAAATTTTTAAAGTTCTTCAACGAAGCTGGATGCTTTGGGGAAGCTTAATAGGATCTGGTATAGGTGTATGGATTAATAATTCTATATCGATAGAATTTGCTTTAATTCTACAAGCTATATCTACGGTATTAATTGCTATCTGCGATGGTTATTCATTTAAAAATTAGAAAGGCAAAAATAATGTTTTAAATATAAAGTCGGAAATATATTAGACACAGAATGTAAATATATTTTGAATCCAGTAAATTGTGTCGGCACTAATGGGTAAAGGTTTAGCGTTACAAATCGCTAAAGCATACCCTGAATCTGTTGATCAATATAAAAAGATTGTCAATATGGTAGTTTAAGTATTGGTCATTTAACTAGCTTTAATGCTAAAGATGGCAAAAATTATTATTAATTTCCCGACAAAAAGATCATTGGCAGGACCCTTCTAAATATCGATATATTGAATCCGGATTAGAAAAATTTAGCATTTTATATTGAATTTAGCGGAAACAAAAACTCTCATTTAAGCTTTTGCAATTCCGCCATTAGGGCTGTGGACTTGGCGGATTAAAAATATGATTTCGTTCATGAATTAATTCAAATATATTTAAGTGAATTTAAAACTATGATTTTTGAATTATATGTCACAGAAGAATGGCTTCAAAAAAGCAAAAGTAAGGTAAATAAATGATTAATAAAATTATTTTTAAAAATCTTTAGTTGATCCTGAAAGATCCAAATAAGGCCTTAGAATATCTTGAACAAAAATATGACAGAAACTGAATATATTAATTGGATCACAAAATTATCGAACAAAAAGATAATGAAATGATTAAAATTCCTACTATAATCATGTTTAACATGTTTATGGATTATATTCAAGATACTTGTGGCCAACCATATGATTTATTTGAAGATGCTCTTTGCAATGAAAGATCTATCGATATTTATGATGAAGAATTTTCTAATATTCTGGTCGATGAAAAATGGAATTGTAGATATTATCTGAGTTTAATACAGTATTTACTTAAAAAAATATAATGGATCAGCTAAAAAAATTCATTATGTCTCGAAATTTTTATGCAGTAAAAATTGATACAGAAAAATTGATGTTATCTTATCTGATGATTTTACTACAATTGAAGAATTTGATTTTGCAAAGGAAGATTAATATGAGAATTGAAGTTAATGATAATCTTAAATGGTTCTTAGAAAGTTTACTTAACGAAAATATCGATAAGTTTGTTATCGACGATTTCGGTATCGCATTTATTAAAAATGGATATCAACAAAGCTTAGACGAAGTTAATTTCTTAACAAAGCGAAATGTTTAAAGCTTGTCCTGAATTAAAAAGGGACACAGAATATTCTATTAAAGATTTTCTAAATGGCGAAATTAATATCGAAACATTTGAATTCAGCGATAAAGTAATTGTTACTGCCGGTGGAAAAAAGAATATGACTGTATTTATTTAAAACCAAAAGGTTCTAATTCTGTTGTTCTTACTAATGAATTAGTTACAGTATCTGTTCCTAATAAATATATTAGAAAGGTTAAATAATGATCAATAAAGACGATTTAGCTAAACTAATCGATCCTAAATCACCTTCTAAAGCTCTTAATTATTTAGAGAAGCACATGACTCAATCTGAGTTTTTAGAATGGTTATTTACTACGATCGAAAAACAAAAAAAGATAATCCCGATAAGAAAATTTCTGTTCCGATCGATTTGGTCGGTTCAATTTTCTTACAATATATTCAAGAAAACTTTGATTCTCCATATGGTGAGATCAAAGATGAATCACCAAATTTAATTGAATTTTATCCGGCCGATTTGCCTACAGAGAGCAGTAATAAGGCTATTAGCAGCTTCCAATTTAAATACTTTAAAAGAAAAATTGTCCAGAATATATCTTGTATTTATTTAAAGATTTTTGTTCTGGAACAATGCATGAAGAATATTGGTATCGCTCAGCTTTACAATATCTATTAAAAATTATTGCTCCAGATTGTAAGATCGTCGTGAAAAATTCTCTATACTGTCAGAAAGGAGAAGACCCATTTCAGACTGCATTCTGTACTCGATCCAATCGTGAATGTTTCTGAATGGAAATTCCCGGAAGATGAAAAATTAAGTATTTTGAAGAAGTATATCATTTAGATTTTTAACTGATCCAGTATTATCTGGTGATAAACTATGCTCAGAAGGTTTAGATAAAAATGGTAATCGATATCTTATAAACTGGGTGAATAGTGATAATGTCGACTGGGAATATCCCTGTGACGTGGCAATTATGCCATAAGTGTAATATAATAGTGCTAGCACTATTTTCTCCGTTAAGGACTTAGTGCTAAATTGTTTTAGCAAAAGTTTTTGTTGTGAAAGGAATTCGTATAATGACTGAAGACGAACTCCTTGTGGTATCTGTAGTCCAGATATTAATGTTTGTAGCTGTATTTACTTCAGGTGCATGTATTGCGTTAATAATTGCTGGAGTATTCAGTCTTGCTAAAGATGAGCAAGGAAAACACAGAAAAGAAGTGGAGAGCTTGTTAACTTGGTCTATTATATTGTTGGTAGTTAGTCTATTTTTAATCTGGGCACTCCCAGAACCAGCACAGATCATTCTTAGAAATCATCCTCCTCCACCTGGCCCTCGATAATGTATAATATCGTAAAAACAAGTATTTCAAATAGTGGCTTTGTTTTGTTTAGGTGAATAGCATTCAAAGTTTACTAATTTCATGTCGCCCTCACGATTTATTATTTATTTAAATAATAATAGGAAGACGAAACAGAAGTTAGGAGACTTTTCATGAATAAATTAAAGTTTTTAGTAGTATCTTTTGCATTAGTATTAGGTTTTGTTATGTATGCCAAATACTAAATGCTATGGAACTTACAGCTTATACTCACACAGGCTCTGTAATGGCTAATGGTGAGTATCCTTACGTCGGTGCCGTTGCGAGCAACGATTTTGCTTTAGGCACAGTACTAAATATCAATGGCTACAATTATGTTGTAGCTCGACCGAATGGCTCCTGGTATTCATGGCGTAGTCGATATTTTTGTCGACAGCTATGATGAAGCTATTAAATTCGGCCGCCAATATGGCGAAGTATACGTGGTAGCGTAAAAACTTTTCAGGCCTCTGTGTCCACTTCACCCACAACTAAGTGCTAGAAACTTTGTTTTTAGCGGAGAAATTTAATGTTAATATTATATCTGTTCTTGCTATGGATATTGCAAGGAATTATAAATTTTGCGCCGTTTATCGGCGTACTTTGTATATTGTATGCTTTTTATAGGTGGTACAATGGAAGAAAAAGATCTTTTTAAAGATCGTAACATCTTCGGATATTTACGATTTTTAAATGTTCATGAAACGTTTTTAAAACGTGAATTTATTGTTGCATTAGTTATTACAGCACTATGCTTAGTTAGTCTAATCGTAAAGTCATATCGCAAAACGATGCAACACATTTTAAATTAGCAGTTAGTTCTGTATCGATGATGCTTGTCTTAATGATTATCAATAGTATTAATTATATCGGCATCTTGATCGAAACTAACAATATTAGAGTTAAAAGTACTCGTGAAAAATACAATTTAATGGCTGCTATGGCATATCCTATTTATGTCGGTATCATTAATATTGTAACAGTTATTTTAGCTGTGTTCAGTTGTGCTTTTTACAACTCTAATGTTTATACGGTATCTAATCCGTTACCAATAGTATTTACTTTATTTTTACTATATTAAGTCTACTAAGTACTGTTACTGGATTAAGTATCGGTTTTTAAACTATATTTAGTAAAAACTAATGAAGAAAGGTTAAAATAAATGGCAATTCTATGGCGGTCGACGTCTAAATCTAAAAACTAATTCTTATAAAGGGTATATTCCGATGCCGTCTACTATCGACGAACCTTCTTTTGCTGAAAAATGGAAAAAGATGGCGTCAAGGCAATCCAGCTAAATTCTTAAAAATATACCGACTTACAAGAATTAGTTTACTACTGTTACCAGAATAATATGATGACGACAGTTTCAGATTTAGAATATAAATTTCACGAACACGGCATTACCGACAAAGAGAGGTTATCAAGTATATCAACGAACATAAACAAGAGTTTTTCTCAGTTCGATGAATATACTGGACGTCCGTCTCGTCGTGAAAACAATAGTAATAACAATACTAATAATGACTGCTGTTGTTGCTGTAAGAAAAAAACCATGAATTTAGATAGTTTATATAACAAAAATTTTAACCTCTCATAACATCGTATCTTATATCGAGAATAATACTAATTTAATTAACGGTTATTAAATTATACTTGTTAAGTTTTACTAACTATAGTGTTATTAATAGGGATCGTTCTCTTAAAGAAAAACGAAACCCTATAAAGATATCGATGTTGCATTAAATAATATTATTGCTAAGCGTATTGGTGAAAAAGTTTTTCGATAAGGATATTTTTAGAATCTATCGTAAAACGATTTTCCATAAAAAAATTAAATATATGCAAAGCAAAGGTCACGATATCGAATTGCGTGACACAATGATGGCTCGGCTATCGAATCTGTTAAGTATTTACCGACTCTAGAAAAAAATAGGGTCGGTATTTGAGGCAAAATGCAACCTGAACAACGAGAACAATTGATTAATTTGTATTTAAGTGTTCAACACATTGCCAAAGTTTTTAATAGCTTTAAGCCTAATCAACGGCCTAAAGTCGGTGAAGATATCTTAATGGGCAATAATCCGACTCAAAAACGTTGTCGATATTATCAAAGAAAAATGGTCTTTTAGATAACTATATGGAATTTGAGTTCTTGGCAAAACTGTTCATTCAATGTTATAATAATCCTAGTAAGTTAGAAATCAGCGAAGTCGATTTGAATGCTGATTTCGATTTGAATTTAATCGAGGATTATTATAATAAAATTAAATGAAAATTTTTAAAAGTCAAATCAAATTCTATTATTAGACGATCCTAAAGAGTATATCATCGACTTATTCGTTAGATTATGCCAGTTAAATTATTTTACGAAGACTCGAGATCTCGTTGAACATGAACAGATCGAAGTCATGTTAATTTTAGAAGCCATAACGAATACAATAGGTCGACAAGACGCTTTAGTTGACGAGTGCATTGATATTTTTAGAATCTCGTTCAACATGTATAAAGACTTCTATTATTCTTGGGATTTAGTAAAGATTATTTAAAAATAGGATATCTTTGGATTAGTGTTGTATATCAAAGAGAATGTCGTAAAATCATATTAAGGAATGTATTTTCGACTCTCAAAAATTAAAGAAACAGATAGTTTAGAAAAAGTTAGAGACATTATTATTGAATGTTTCGACTTTACTTGCGGAGAGAAACGAGAAGAAAAATATACCTAGCGTTAAATGAAACAGAATTATTTGTCATGGTCGACGAATTAAAAATTTGTTCGATTATCGGTGGCGGTGTTCCGACAACAGTCGTTAGTGACTACGGAATCGAAAGAGTAGATTGGTCTGAAAGTAGATTTATCTATTTAGGTGAATTATTCGAAAAATACCTATGTGTGCAAAAAGTTTGGAAGAGTTATTAATTCATCTTTTTGAAGACTTTACTGCTGTTTTAAAGAGTTAATTTCGTTAGACATTTACACCAGATGAGTAGGGCTGCTAATCAAAATTAATAAAGCGTTAGATAATAATGTTGTCGAATTATACGGTATGAGCCAGAGCGGTAAGAGCTCGATCGCTCATGAGATCGCAAAAATATCCTGCAACACTGTGGATTGATTCGCTCTTTCAGTATAACTTTGATGGCGAGATATTATTTAGCCCAAACGTCGTCTTTTAGACGATATTGGCGAAATTATGAACGAATTCAATTTATTAGTGATCGATGATTTCTTTTCTTTAAAAAGGAAGACCTCGAGATAACATATATAAAATACAAGAATTCATTTATAACAATAAAAAGTTGTCTGTATTGGTTATCAATCAAGTTCGACATAACTTTAACGAAAATAGTTCAGATAAGTATAAACCTTTTGCCGATTATATTATGCAGAAATATGCCGACCGACGATTTTTACGTCGAATTTAAAGACGGTAAAACTGTCGTGACACAAAACGAAATAATATGCTATAATATAAGAATAAAATATATATATTTTTTTAAGCGAGGTTATACACTTATGATTATCGTTCTATCTGGCCCAAGTGGCTGTGGAAAAAGTACTTTTAGCTGGTTTATTTGAAGTAAAGGGATTTTATAGAATCATTACTTCTACGACAAGATCTCGTCGTTTAAATGATCCAGTCGATCAGTATTTCTTTGTTGATAAAGAAGATTGGTATCCTGAAGACTATATTTGTAAAACGACCATTAATGGTGAAACATATGGTATTAGTAAGGACTACTTGGAAGATTTAAATAAAGATTTAAATTATATTGTCGTGCTTGATGAAGCCGGCACCAAGGAACTTAAAGAATTGTTCCCAGAATATGTTTATGCATTTTATTTAAAACACTCTCGAGTCTACATGTCGTGAACGTATGAAAAATGCGTGGCGATGCCGACCATAATATCGATGCTCGTGCAGAATATGATCGTACTCATAATCGCTATAATTATTTAATTAAAAGAAGACGATATTTACGATCAAGCATTCTTCGGCGAAGACGAAACACCATTATTAATGCGTCAAATTATGGATTTCTTTAATAATAATCCAGACAATAAAAGATAAAATCGACGAAGGTGAACAGATCTTAGAAATGCTTCGTCATAAGAAAAAAATAAATTTTAAAGACTCCGTAAGGGGTCTTTTATTTAACACAAGGGGAACTCAATGCGTTCAAATATTATTGAACAAAGGTGCTATTATCTTGTTCGGTGAACGAGAAGATAATATCTCTAAATTTTATACCCGCATCAAGGATTTTGACTAAACTAGATTGGTCTAAAGAATCATATTCTAGTTTTAGTGCAATGATTGCTCAAGAAAAGCTATAAAGAAAAATCCTTGGTGTAAAGAATGGAATAACTTAAGCGCTGTTAGTATCGCTAAGCTATGGGTGTTAGTTAATCAAGATTACAATAATAATTTAAAAAGCTACTATTCGTGCAGCCGGTTTTTAGCGATAGCAAAGTGCAGCAACTATTTTTTTAGACGGTATCGGTATTCTTCGACCAAGAACAAAGAAATTGTTGATTGAATCTCGAACTGTTTTACTGAATTAGAATTAAAATTAATCGAAGCTTCTGCTAATAAGATTAAGAAAGATTCTGATGCAGCTCGCGCTAAAAAGATTGCTGCCGTTCTTGAAAAAAACGTAACAGTAAAAGACTGATTATCAAGAACAAAAAGAAAAAGCTGCTAAGAAAGTAAAAAGAAGCTGTTGTTAAGCCTAAACAAAAAGAAGTAGTAAAATATAAAGCTATTATTTTTTTACAGAAAATATGTCAAAAGTTTAAGAAAAATCGTATTTGCTGTAAAAACTATTTTAAAACGATACTTTTGAGGAGGTAGGCCGTGTCCGTAATTAAAGATTCTGAAGGTGTCCGTGTAGACCTCTTTTGATAAACTACTAGAAGATCGTGTATTATTCATTACTGGTGAAATTAACGATCGATTAGCTAATTTCATTGTTCCAGCAATGTTGTATCTAGCTAACGAAAGTAGTCGTAAGCCGATTAAATTATACATTAATAGTCCTGGTGGCAGTATTACGGCCGGTATGGCAATTTACGACACTATGCGTACTATTAGTTGTCCAGTTCATACTGTCGGTATGGGTATGTGTGCTAGTATGGCTAGCTTTTTGCTCAGTATGGGTGATAAACGAAGCGTTCTTGAGAACACCGAAGTTAGTGATCCATCAGCCATTAACTGGTGTACAAGGTCAACAAACCGACATTCAAAAGTGTCGCTCAAACATATCGAACGCTTTGCGCGAGAAGCTCGAACGTAAATATGCTGAGAAGTCCAACGGTAAAATTACCTATGAACAAATTCATGAAGCATGTGAACGCGATAATTATCTCGAAGCACAACAAGCACTCGATATGGGTCTTATCGATGAAATCATTAAATCGAAGGAGGATAAGTAATGAAATGTAGCTATTGCGGTAAAGATATCGACGATCAAAAAGTCACAATATTACTTTCCAATCTTCCGTTAATAAAAATATCGCTATCTGTCAAGAATGTGTTATGAAAATGGCGTCTCAAGTTCAAGACGATGAAGGCGATTTTGATATCGATGACATCTTAGGTCTGTCTTTAGGTGATGAAGAAGATGAAAAAACCTAATAAGAAAAATCTTCTAAGATTCAAAAATCTGATATTAAACCCTAAAGAAATTAAGGCCTACTTGGACGAAAGTGTAATCAATCAGGATAACGCCAAGAAAATTCTTAGTGTCGCGATTACTAATCATACTAAGCTTCTTGAATACAATGCATTTAAGAAAAAGATGTCGGCATTGATGTGGAGAAATCCAATATAATCATGCTTGGTAGTACCGGATCAGGTAAAACCTTTTGATTAAAACAGTTAGCAAAAATATCTTGGTCGACCATGTGTTATTGTCGATGCTAGTAGTCTCACCAAATCAAAGGGTTGACATACGAGCCCTCTCTGATGAAAGTACAACAAATCAGAGTAATTAAAGTGATCAAAATCGGTGAAGCGCCCATGTGGAAAAATACTGAGGTAATCAAAAAGTTTTAAAAAGACTTTTGACACCGTAACGCGTGGAATTGAACCTAAATTATAAGAATAAAATATTCCCAAGAGTGATCACCCTCAGTTTGTATAATATTTTTTTACTGAGAAAAATGTACGCTGAACTTACAGGTAACTGTAAGAGCTATAGGATAAAAAGCCTATAGGGTAACAAATTGTCGTTGGTGAAGACGTTAACAGCATCTTAGCCAAACTATACCGTGAAGCCGGTAACGATGTCGAACGAACTCAACAAGGTATTGTCTACATAGATGAGATCGATAAAATTGCGGCTCGAGATCCCTAAAAATGCCGGCTCTCAAGGTAGTGATATCGGTGGTCGTGACGTACAATACGAATTATTAAAAACTTGTTGAAGGCGGTAAAAGTCGCTATTAAGTCTAACGATCAACAAAGGTGGATTTGCTATGTCATCTCCGACTGTTGAAATCGATACTACTAATATTCTATTTATTTGTGGTGGTGCATTTACCGGTATTGAAAAAGAAGATTGCGGCAAGGTTAAATAAAGATTTAGATACGGGCCTCGGCTTCTCTAGTGGAAGCATCTAAAGACGTATTGGAAGAAAAATCTAAATATAACGACGTAATCGATTATATTTTACCTGAAGACCTCGATAACTTTTGGTATTATTCCAGAATTATTGGGTCGATTACCAGTAATTTGCCCGCTTAAAGAATTGAGTGTCGAAGACTTAAAACAAATTTTAACGACTCCGAAACATGCAATCTTTAAGCAAATTAAAGAATTAATCGGCATGTACGATATCGAAATTAACTTCGATGACGATACTATCGATACTATCGCTAAACTTGCTTATGATCGTAAAAACAGGTGCTCGCGCACTAAAAAGCGTCGTACAAAGTTTAGTCGACGATAAATTATTCGACATCGACGAGAATACGAAAGAAATTCGTATACCTCGAAGATGTTAATAATAAATATGCATATTATTTAAATAGGGAGAAAAAGTAATATGAATTACATGAGAAAGCATTTGACCATTTGTTGGTCATTGCTAAACGTCTATTAGACGAGATCCTGCCACTTTAATACAGCATCTAGTAAATTATTATGGATATGTATAATAGTGGCATTATTTCTTCTCTCGATGCTCATGCTGTAAAACATGAGATCGAAGAAAAGGCTGAAGATGAGGCGAAGCCGAAGGAAGAAAAACCTAAAAAGCGTGGTCGGAAGCCCAAAGCTGAACTGGTCAAGGAAGAAACTGAAAGTGAACCAGTTGCTGCTGAAGCTAAAGAACCAGAAGTCGTTGTTGAAGAACCAGTTCCTGCAGAAAAAGGTAGAAGAAACTCTACCGAAGAAATTCTTGACTCTGAAGAAGTTCCAGTGACTGACTTCGACGGTAATCCAATCGAAGACAAATCACCAATGGAACTTCTAGGTTCTGAAGATGTCGATTATGAAGCCGATAACGGTTTTAAATCTTTTGCTGAAGAAACAGCAGAGCTCGAAGAAAAGGGCGAAGCTGATCCTGAAGTTGTCGAAGCTCTTAAATTCGATGAACGTCAGCTCGATTGCTATGTTAGCAAATATAAACGTGAAGACGAAATGACAGAAATGATCGCTAAAGAAATGGCGGCTAAAAATTGTCAAAAATCAGAACGTTCGTAAAAAGAAGATGCTGGAAATCAAAAAAGTATTACAAGGATATTTAGACGAAATTCTTGAAGACGAAGACAAAAATCAAGTCTCTTTGTCTAATATCACTCCGTATTACTTAGATTACTTAGCTCACTATTTAGATTTGCGTGAAGAAATTAATCGTTATACTGATGAACAAATCGTAGAAGCTATGGAAGCATTGTCTGGTGGCGTATTGAACGATGTTAAACAATTAAATCGTTACAATATCGAAGCCATTTTATCTGTTCTTAAAGCATAATGTAATGCTTAAGATATATATTATTTAAATAATTTTTAATTATCGAAAGGAAATTTTTAATCATGTTAAATCAAGTAATTCTTCAAGGCCGTGTTAATTCTGAAGGTAAAGGTATTTATACTTATAAACCAGGTGAAGGCGAAAAAGAGATCTATGTTGCGTTTCTCTTTGTCCTCTCAACGTAATTTCAAATCAAAAAAGATGCTGAATATCCAGATTGGGATAATATTACATGTACAGCATTTGGCATGACTGCCGATTTGATTCACAAAAACCAAGGTCAACAAGTTATTGTACAAGGTGCTATTCGCACTGGTTCTGCGAAAAAGAAGACGGTACTAAAGTATATACTACTGACGTAATCGTAGACAGCATGTATTTTGAACATCGTGATGGTTCTGGTGCATCCGAAGCTTCTAACTTCGATAGCTTTGCCGATGCTCCAAAAAGCCGACACAAAACCTGTTGTAGATTTATTGGGCTAATCTATGGTATACTGGGTGTGGCGGTGATCGCTGCACCCAGTTTTTCTTTTTAAAAAGAAAGGATACTAATGGATTATTTAGATAATATTGACCAGGGAATTAAAGCCTGGGAAGATGCGATTAAGAAAGAGCAAGAGCTGAAAAGTGACCTCGATAATATCGCTGGTCATGTCAGCGAAGCTTTATCTAAACAAAAATATGGTACACCATATCAAGTCGATTATGATGGACGATTGTTCCAATTCGTATTTAGAATTGGTATTTCTGGTAGACATGGACGTATCGATATGCTAACTACTTCTAATGGTTTAATCGTTAAACCTAGAAAATTTAAAGCAGAGGTAACTTTAAATAAAGATGTTAGCTTACCAGAGTCTATTAATGAAACAGTTCGTGCAGTATTATATCGATACTATGATTTAATTGCAGATGAGGACCACGTATACTAATGGCTGAACAAGAAATTTTAGTGCTCGAATATCCGGACAATGTTCGAATGCGAAAAGAAATGTACTTGAATGGCCCAAATCATTGTGCTCACGAGATTATCGATAATGCTGTCGATGAGTTCGTTACTGGTTTCGGTAAATGTATAACTGTAGAATACAATCCCGATACGCAAGTAATGATTATCACAGACGAAGGTCGTGGTATCCCGGTAGCGCTTAATGAAAAATATAAAGTTCCTCAAGTGCAGCTAGCTCTAGGTTCTTTGCATGCCGGAGGAAAATTTAATTCCATCAGTGGACAAATGTCTACTACTGGTGGACTTAATGGCGTAGGAAGTAGCTGCGTTAATGCAGTCTCCGAATATTTTAACGCTACAGTATGGCGTGATGGATATGAATGGTCTATCGGCTTTAAAAAAGGTATCTTAAGTCAAGAACTTAAAAAAGGACGTAAGTCTAAAAAGACTGGTACCCGTATTGAATATCGATTAGATTCAGAAATATATCCAGATCTTATTAATATTAAAGACTTAGAAAAGAAACTTAAACAATTAAGTTATCTTAACGAAGGTCTTACCATTAAATATAATTTAGGCGACGGATGGATTAATTTAAAATCTTCCACACTTTTTAGATTATCTAAAAGATATCACTCCGAAAGAAACTATCGGTAAAGCGTTAGAATTCAAAGGAGAAAAAGATAATACATCTGTTCATGTCGTATTAAATTATTGCGATGGATTATATTCTAATACGATTTTAACGTTTGTAAATAATATCAATACCTTAAACGGCGGCGATCATTTAAATGGGTTTAAGGCCGGTATAGTACAAGCATTAAAAGAGTTAAATATTAAAGATTTAACACAAGACGATGCGATCGAAGGTCTCGTAGCTATCGTAAATATTAAGACAATCGAACCAAAATTCGAAGGTCAAAAATAAATTATATTTACAGATGCCCGAGATTCGAGATCAAGTTAAAGAATTAATTTCGAGTTTTTCGGAGAAGAGCTTAAAAGAAAAAAAGACTTTTTGCTAAGCAACTGGCTAGCAAAAATTAATCTTAGTATTAAAAGCTAGACTCGATGCTAAAAAGGCAAGAGAAAATGCAAGAAAAACAGAAAAAGCATTAAAAATCTACTGTCGTAGAAAAACTTAGTGATTGTCATAGCGACGATCCTGAAAAATGCGAACTGTTTATTGTCGAGGGTAAAAGGCAGAGTTGCTCTCGTTAAACCTGTCTAATTGCGGGGAAGTTTAAATAATAAACTAATAACTAAATTATTGTGGTGACATAATAATGGCGAAGTGTAACGGCTTAGGTATAGTAATATTATTGGTTTATAAATAATCCGCAGCGAAAGATCTTATAAAAGATATACGTTCAGAGACTATCGAAAAGCATATATTATATATATGAACTGAGTAGAGTAGGAATTAATATTTATTCGAAACGGCAGGATTATTTTTTTAATAAATAATAAGATATAGCCCGAATATGTTCACTTTGGACAGTGCCGGTGGGTCTAGTAAGCAAGCACGTGACCCCGAGTATCAAGCTGTGCTTCCTATTTTCGGTAAAGTAATGAATACAGAAAAAGAATGGTGGTACCGTTACATCTGACAAACTATTAGATCTTGTTAACGCATTAGGTTGCGGTATCGATAAAATCATTTAATATCGATGATTTTAAAAATATAACAAGATTGTCGTAATGTCAGATGCAGATTAATTTAAAAATATTCTTGTAATATAAATACGAGTCTTCTATAATATAATTATAGCTTTGTTTTTAATGAAAGGACATCGTATTTATGAGAATAATATCAAAAATTTTACCGAAGAAGAAAAAAACAAAAATTGTTGATCTTTATAAAAACAGGAAAAAACTCCTGGTCAAATTTTGTAAAGAAGTTGAATCATTAAAGAATAGAAAACCTCAAACATTATATCCTATATTAATTAAAGCTGGTCTTTTATCAAAAGAAAGATAAAAATGATTTAAGAAGATTTAAAGTGAATGATCATTATTTTGATGTAATTGATAATGAACATAAAAGCTTATTGGTTAGGTTTATTATTAGCAGATGGATTTTTATCTAATAGTGGGCATGCCACAGAATCATTTGGTATTTCTTTATCAACTAAAGATAAATATATCTTAGAAGAATTTGTTAAAGATTTAAAAATCAACTTATACAGTAAAAAGAATATGTTGGCAAGAGTAAATTTGAAAATAGCTGTACAGATTTTGCGTATGCAAAACTTCTAATAAAAAAAGTAAACAAATATTCAATAAATTAATAGAATATGGTTTTACTACAACAAAATCATATGATGGTGTTGTTCCAGAAGAACATATTCCAGATAATTTAAAAATTCATTTTATTAGAGGCTATTTCGATGGTAATGGCGGTTTTATCTATTGGTTCAGGGAAGTCATTTATATACTTTAGACTTTACTGGAACAAAAGAAATTATTACTTGGATTTTAAAAATATTTTGGTAAAGAAAATTTAAAAATTACAAGAACGCCATCCAGATAGAAATAATAACAATGTTTCAATTAAGATATCTGGAGATAAACAAATATATTCTATAATGAATCAAATATACAAAGACGTAACTATTTATTTAAATCGTAAATATGAAAGATATTTAAAGTTACAAGAAAAAAATATAATAAAAATTAGTCGTCCTTGCAGGAATGCAAGAGATTACGAGCACCCTAACGCTATATAGCGGTGTATATTAAACAATAATATGCTTACGGTTGGAGTTGAATAAGGCAAAATGCACGAAGGCGCTCCTATAATCAAGAGAACCTGATGGGCCAGAAATGGCCAGCAATGGCAATACCGTGCTAAATCGATATTAAAATAATATCGTAAATGTGTAACGACTATAGAGGTGCTATCCAGAACGGATAAAGATATAGTCTAGTCCCAATGAAATATCAGGAAACTGAGGGTACAATCGGACGACGGGGCTCATATCATTTGCCTTTGGGCTACGTTCTTCTATAATCATTATCGAGAACTTATCGAAAATGGTTATATTTACGCAGCTGCTCCTCCTTTATTTAGACTTGTTAAAGGCAATAGCCATAAATATATCTATACTAAAGAAGAGCTTGCTAAGTATAAAAGAAAAGACCAATGGCATGTACAATATATAAAAAGGATTAGGAGAGATGAATCCTGATCAATTATGGGAATCTACCTTAGATCCTAAGAAAAGACATTTATATAAAATTACTATCGAAGACGCTGAAAAAGTGTGCTAAGATGGTATCAGATATCATGGGCAAAGATTCTGAAGCTAGAAAAAATCTTGTGTTAAATAATTTTGGAGTTGACTAAGTGGGCTTCATTAAACAATTAATTAAAACTATTAAAGACGTTAATAAAGAATATCGGAATGCGGCTGACGAGCAGTATATTCCGTTAATTAGTGAAAATCATCGAAAAAGGCGAATTAAAAGAAAATCGTACTGGTATTAATGCTTTTAGCTTACCGCATAAGATGCTTCAATTCGATCTCGAAGATGAGTTCCCTTTATTAACGACAAAATTTGTCGGACTTAAAACAGCGATTAAAGAAATGCTGTGGATCTGGCAAGATCAGAGTAATAGTGTTGAACTATTACGTAATAAATATAACGTTACCATTTGGGACGAATGGGAGCGCAAAAGACAGTACTATCGGTTTTAGCTTACGGTTATCAACTAGGAAAAGAATATAAGTATTTCGATGTCTTAATTGAAAAACGTAGCCAAGCTTAAAAAAAGAAGGCAAAATTAAAAATTATCGTTTGGGCAAAAATGGCGAGATCTATATGAATCAAGTCGATAAGTTAATTTACGATCTTCATTTTAATAAAGATAGCCGTCGTATGGTCGTTAGCCTATGGAACGTCGAAGATTTAAATAATATGGCATTACAGCCTTGTGCATTCTTAACCGAATGGAATGTGACTAATGGCAAGCTTAATTTATTATTGAATATTCGAAGCTCCGATACATTAGTAGAGTTGCCATATAATATGGCTCAATATGCATTCTTATTATTACTCATGGCGCAAACCTGTGGTTTAAAACCAGGATTATTTACGATCATGATTAATGATGCTCTGTGTATGAAAATCATTTGCGTGGCGCATTCATTCAAGTAGGTAATGCTAGTCATTATGCTCCTAAAGTCGAAATTAAATCTCGTGTAAAAAGTTTCTATGACTTTAAAAATCGACGATTTAATTCTTGAAAGACTATGAACATAGTGGAAAAAAATTCCTTTCGAGGTAGCTGTATGATCTATATGATTGGATGTATGAATTTATTCCATTACATCGGTAAGAATAACGAACTACTATATCATATTCCTAAAGATCTTACATTCTTTAAGAAGAAGACTTTAAAATAAAGTTATCGTAATGGGCCGAAAAACCTTTGAAAGTTTGCCTAGGCTTCTCCCTAATCGAGAACACTGGGTTATTAGTTCAAGTGGTTTTTCTCATCCCTAGAGTACGAACTTTTTCTTCTGTCGAAGAATGTAAAAGCAGCTATGCTCGAAGGATACGATTATTATATTATTGGCGGCGGAACAATTTATCGTGATTTCTTAAAATATTGCGATGCTGTTTATTTAACTGATCGTCGAAGATTTTAAAGTCGGCGATACGTTGTTCCCGTGTATATAATCTCACTAAGGACTTCGCCTGTAGTTCACACTAAAGAAGATACCGATGAGAAGTCGGGATTTAAATTAGAATTTAGAAAGTACATTAAAAAGTGAATAATTTTTCTAAATATAGCTGGGACAATTGATGAGATCACTGTGTCTCATCAAGATGTTCACGAGTCAAGATATATATAAAGCTTTCGTATATATGAAAGTTAAAAAAAGTATCAAAATTCCAGTATACTTTAAAGATAATGTTCGTTTAGTATACAATCTTAAAGATGGTTCTCATATTAACGCATTCGAGTGAAATTCGTACCAAGAATATTAAAACAGATACCAGCGTTAAATTAATCGTATATGGTTATTTAACTCAAGCTAATCAGCATGTATCTCAATTTAACGAAACAAAGCTTAAAAGGCAAAATCGTTAAAATTAATAAAGTTACAAACAAGAGTGGCCATAATATTTGTAACGATATTCTAATGGTCGAACGTAATAATGGCACAGAAAAAAAGATTTTATCCCGTGTGTCGGTCATAATCTTAATGCGAATATCTTACGCGATATTCCGTTAAAGACGAATGTCGAAATCACAGGTATGTTCGTTAATCGAAAATACTGGGATAAGAGTTAATCAGTGTGAACGTGAGACATATGAAGTACTCGTTAAAAGATATCAAGGTAATTAGCAATGGAAGTGAAATTGAATTAAGCGACTTGCTCGTTAAGAATTTTTAGTAAATATGCTAATCACATTGTATATGAACGAGCAATTCCGTTATTAAACGACGGTTTTAAAACCAGTTCAACGACGTGTATTATTGTCGATGAACAATTTAGGTTTAAATAATAATAAACCTTTTAAGAAAGCTGCTAAAGTTATCAGCGATACTGTCGGCCAATATCATCCACATAGTTTAGATGGTCCATATGGCGCTCTTGTGTAATAGACGGCGACGTTTTTCTGCCAGATACCCACTAGGAGATGGTAGTGGCAATTTTGGTAGTATAGAAAAATGATCCACCTGCAGCCATGAGGTACTGCGTTACAGGGATACTTTAGTAAATACTGATTCTGGATTAGTTCCTATTGAAAAATTGTTAAAACAGAATTAAATTCTGACAATGAAATAGATATCAAGGTTGATTCTTTTTAATAATGTAATCAATGAATCTAAAACATTATTTAATTCTGGAGAACATGAAGTATATGTGTAAAAACAGAATCTGGATTTGAAATTAAAGGAACCAGTAATCATCCATTAATGGCATTAACTATAAATCAAAATGGTAAACCATGTTATCAATGGAAAACTATCTCTGAGTTAAAAGAAGATGATTATTTAGTTATTAATCTTAATGAAAATCAATTAGAATCTAAGTTAAATAATGTTGAAGAATGGGAAGCTAGATTTCTTGGCATTTTAGTTAGCGAAGGATATATATCTTCTTCCGATGTTAAATGCCCATATTATAGAATTGGTATTACAAATACAGATCTGCAATTAATAAAAGATTTTAGAGTTGGTTTAGAAAACTCACTTAAAAGAGTGAGGAGCCAATTCTAAGATTACAGAAAATAGAATTAATGCAAAAATTCTTCATATATGGAAATGTATACACATTCAAAAAGCCTTATATGATTATTTAATCAATGAACGTCAATTCTATTTTGGTAGCCCTACTAAAGAAATTCCTGAAGCTATACTAAGTGCTAATCGTTCTATTCAATGTGAATTTTTAAAATATTTATATGAAGGCGATGGCGGAGTTTATAACGCCATGCTGAAAAGGCGTCTTTATGTTTCTCAAAGTATTAAGCTATTAAAACAAATTCAAATTTTATTAGCTAATTTAGGAATATTTGGATATATTAGTTCTTATGCAGATAAGCGCAATAAAAATTATACATATCGAATAGAGATAAAAGAAGCCTATTATATTAAAAAGTTTGCAGAAAAATTGGTTTTGTTTCTGACAGAAAAATAAGAGCTTAAAAGAGGTAATTGATTATCTAAGTGAACATACCAAAAGTATTTCTAAAAAGAATTATGTTCCTTTCATTTCTGATTATATTAGAAATAAATATAGAGGATATTTAACGCAAATTAATTTTGATAGACCAAATCGTTTTGAAGAAAATAAAGAAATATTAAAAACGTACATCCAAAGAGGATTTTGAGTTGTTAACTAGTTTACTTAATAGAAATTATTGTTATCAAAAATTGTATCGATAACTTCTGTTGGTAAACAAGTTGTATATTCAATCAAAGTTAATAGTAAATGCCATTCTTTTACTGCTAATGCTTTTATTAATCATAACACTGAAGCGAGACTTAGTAAGACTGGAGATCTTCTATTAGGAGACACTAACGAAAGCTACAGGTGCCATGGATGCCGACTTATGATAACGAAGGACTGGAACCAAAAATATTTAGGAGGATTCTTCCCAAATATTTTGTGTAACTATACTAACGGTATTGCTGCCGGTGTAAGTTCAATGATTCCGTCTCATAATGCGACAGAAGTTATTACAGCCTTAATTAAGACAATTGATCAAGTTAACAAAAGGTAAAGATATTAATACTAAATTCTTAATGAAGTATATTAAAGGACCTGATTTTTCCGACTGAAGGAATTATCATGAATCCTGACGATATAGAATCTGTATATAATAACGGTAAGGGTAAGTTTATTATTCGTGGTCAATATACTATTAAGAATAAAAAGAATTAATATTTACTTCTATCCGTATACGACTAATGTTAGCGTTATTATGTCTGGCCTAAAGAAATTAAGAGAAAATAAATTGTGCGGAGAATTTAAAAATTTCTCGGCAAAAAGGTGTTCTTAATATTTCGATTAAAACCGGCACGCGGTCAATCTGTCGACGATCTTATTAAACAAGTTTTTAAGAAAAACGAAGCTCGAAGATAGCTTTAATAGTATCTTTACTATTATTCATAACGATAAAGTTATCGAGACATATGCCGTTAGTTTCTATTATTAAGAAGTTATTAATTCACTATCATAATATTGTTAAAAAATAAATTAACATTAGAGTTAAATAAAAATAACAAGTTGTTGTTTAGATATAACAATATTAAATTGGCGATCGCTAACAGTGCTAAAAATTTTTAGAACTAATTAAAACTAGCGACGAACCTCAAAAAGTGAATTAATGAAACTCTCAGCATAAAGCGAAGAAGCGGCCGATTATATCTTAGGTATGAAAATCAATGACTTTACGAAACTCAGTCAACGAGATTATGATACCAAGATAGAAGAACTCGAGACTCGCAACAAAAGAAATTAAAAGGCATTTTAAAAACAGTACTTCTATATTAGAAGAAGTTAAACGCGAACTCCAGAATGTTCTTAAAAAGTATTTTAAAAATGATAAACGTTTAACGTTGATAGGTGAACCAGATGATAAATCTAAATAAACCTATTATTCGTTTTTCTGGCGCCGAAGTATTTCGTGTAGCACAAAAATCCAGAAACATATTTAAAAGATAGAAGATCGTGTATATTATTTCTATACTAAAGATAATAATTATTTAAATTATGACAAAGAGTTAATTATCTTATCGTAACTAAACACGGATATTATAAATGTGTTCCTGGTGTTATGTTCGATATCACAAGAACAAAGAAAGTAATTAAATTAGAAGAGGGAGATGCTATTTGTAGTATCTGCCCGATTTATACTAATTACTTCTATTGTTTAACGACGCAAAATCGTATGTTAATTGTTGATATCGGATTTTAAAAACGAACATCTTCGAATAACAGAAAAAAATCATCGGGTAAGGCTAATTTTGTTAAGCTCGAACCTAAAGAAGAAATATATAAAAGTCGTTAATAAGTTTAATGAAGATATGTCGGTTAATAGTTTATTATTAATCGATGAATTTAATAACGTTAAACTTGTCGATGACGGCCCTATGCGTAAGCTAAGGAAAGTTCCTAAACCATTAGGTAAGACTAAACTTAAATTTGCATTAGTAATGTCGAATTTAAATAATAATATTTTAGGCATCGATTATAAAATTACCTTACTTAAATATAAAGATTTCGAATCATATAAAAAAGAAGTATAACGGTATGTATAAAATACATCCATTATTTAACGGACTTGAGTATGAAGAATACGAACTCGTGAAAAGGTGTAAAATATTGAAAATCGACGCAATTAAACAGAGTTTAGCATCTTATGTCGGTATGTTCTCTGAAGTATTAGAAGGAGATACAACAGATAAGCAAATTATTCAAGCCTTTTCTGAAGTAATCGAAGAGCTTCTTAATGCTGAAGGAACAGAAAAAGACCTTGCAATTGTACCCGTACTTGGTGTATCATTAAGATACTTAGTAGAACGAAATAATCTTTATCAAGAAGCTACTGGCGAAATTAATAAAGATTACGTTCACGTCATTAATCTTTTAGATAATATCATTAAGTCCTTTAAGGACAAGAAAAGGAAGTACAAGTGGCAAGAAAGAAAAGCTGAACCAATTGTCGAAGTTAGCAATTCTCAAGTCTTAACTGATGTCGAAAGACGTAAACGATTAGATCTTGTAATGGCTAACTTGGCAAGAAAAAGAACAACATGGTTGTCGGTCGATTAAGTGATCCTAAAGTTCAAGAACAACTTAATATTCGGTTTATTCCGACACCATCTGTTAATTTTAATGCAGCAACTGGTGGCGGTTTCCCGATCGGGAAGATCACGACTATTGCTGGTGTTGCAGACTCAGGGTAAGTAATTTTGCCCTATAATTAGTGATAATTATAAGCAAATTCTGTGATATGCTGGGAAGCCCATCGAGGGTAATCAGCAGGCAGCCTAATGGCGCCCCAACGACTATCCGAAAGGAGTACGTTACATCTGTAACGGAAGCGCAGAACATCTTAATTAAGATGATGATATAGTCTACTCCCTAATAAATATCGGGAAACCGAGGGTATAAAGGAAAACCAGTTTAGTTCTCGAAACCATTGGTAAAATGCATCGAGAAAATCCGGAAGGTCATTTTGCTTTATGGATTGAAAGTGAAGCATCTTTAAGCTTAGACTACATGAGTCAATCAATTTGGTATCGATCCAGAACGATTTTATTTCATTCAGTACGATCGAGATCATACCGCAGAAGACTGTATTGATCAAGCTGAAGCATTAATCCAAACTGGTGCTATGAGACTTGTTCTGCATTAATACTCTAAAAGCTTTGGTACCTGAATCTGAAGCAAATAAGAGTCTTAAAGACGTGTCTGTAGCATCTCAAGCCCGTATGAATAGTAGAATTATAGCGAAGTTCGTTTCGCTAATCAGTAAATATCATACGGCTATGATTCTCATCAACACTTGACTACAAATATTGGTGGTTTTAGTATGTATGGCGACAATTTAGTACTTGCTGGCGGTCTAGCAATTAGAACCGGCAGTATGATGATTGTCGAAATGCGTAAAGGCAGTGTTCTTGATACCGATCCTATCGGTAAAGAAGACGGTATTAAGATTAACTGCAAAATTACTAAAAATCACTGTATTCCAGGTGAATTTCCGTATCGTAAATTTAGTTACTTTGCTATCTTTGGTCAAGGTATTGAACAAATTCTAAAGTACACTCGATGAATTAGTCGATATGGGCATCATCCACAAAGCCGGTGCTTGGATGCAGCAAATTGATTCTGAAACTGGAAGTATTAGATAAATGGAATGGTAAAATGGCGTTCCGTGAAGATATGATCGCAAATCCAGATAAGTTTAAAAAGTTGCTTAATATGGTTTCTGGTACATTTGAAGATCTTAGCGAAAAAGAAGTCGAAGAAATTCGCGACTCTGAAGCTAAATTAGAAGAACTAGAAGAAAGTTAATTATGTCTTGTTTATTCGGCGACGAATGAGTATTCGTGTCTCAGTATTACTGGTAATAAGTGTACTGAATGTATTAAGCACGATAACGAACTCGCAAAAATAAAAAGAAAACAAGTAAAATTCAAAGCCCGTCCTGATAAAAAGGATGGGCTCTGTTTTTGAGATGAAAAATCACAATGCTAATGAAGCATTAATTCACGACGTCGTTAATCGTATGACTCCTAATAGTGGAGCCGAGTAAGATTAAAGGCGATCAAGAGATTAAAGGTATTAATAGCGTTAGTGAAGAATTAAAAACTAAAGTAGCCGACAAAGCTCGCGGAAAGAAAACATTCACGATTCATAAGGAATGGTTAGATAAATTAAAACGAGAATCTCAAGATAAAGAATTCTATTATCTAAAGTTTTGTTTCCATGAAACAGATGACGATGTCTTTGTCGTAGTCGATCAAGAGATTATCATGTCGATGGTTAAGACTATGATCGAAGACAGAAGAAAAGCTCAAGGGCCGATCATCTGATTAAGCTTGCTACATTAGAAAAAGATAAGGCAATAGCTGAAAATAATTTACTGAGAGCCGAGATTGCTCTTTTAAAGGAAAAGTTAAATGAGCCTACTGAAACAATATAGAAACGATAGCGCGAAAGAATTATATAGTGAATTCTTAGAAAGCTTACAATCAATATCCTATTCCTGAAACTATTAAACGTAGAACTACTCCGATTAATTTAAATAAAGAATTCGCTTGCGATATTCTCTTTATTAAAGATCCAATGGCAAGCGAATCTGTAGTTCTCGGAAAGGATTCCAAATACTATAACATTCTAAAATATCTTCAATCTAAGAATTTAAAATTAGAATCTAGTATTTGGATTGATTGTATCCGTATTGTCCAGAAGTAAAAGTGGGCGAAGACATTAAAGTTCGTCCTCCTAATACTTCTGAGCGAAGCTATCGCTAAACAATATCTAAACGCTTTAATCGATAATATGAAACCGAAAAATGATTGTTCTTTTTCGGCAATATTTCATTAAAAGATGTTTAAAGATAGCCCTTCTATCTTAGAAGAGCATGGTAAAAATTTAATTTACTTGGCAATGATTTTTTTCCCGTTGTATAGCTAAATTATCTAGCTACTTTCGACGGAGAAAAATAAAAATGCTGTCCAAGCTGAATTATTAAAAAGATATAGATGCTTTTAATTGATGATATCAAAAGAGCATCATCCTGAATTAATCAAAGGGGAAAAAGTAATGAGTGAAAAAGGTTTTAACATTTTCGACGATATGGAAGACATTGTCGTTAATGAAAATGACGATATGGAAACAAAAGAAGAACCTATCGACCTTCTCGCTGACGATGAAGCGGATATAAAAGAAGATTCTCTCGATTTGTTAGCAGAAGAAACTCCTGAAGAAGAAGTTGCTCCTGTAGCAGAAGAAAAGGTTAAAGAGAAGGTTGCACCAGCAACCGACAAAAACCATTTCTGATGCTAAAGAAGAAACTTATTGTCGATGAAGTCGAAAAGGAAACTGTATCTTGTGAAAAAACAGATAAATCAAAATCTAAAGGGGATTCTTTTAATAACGTCATCGATTTCTTTGCTAATCCGATTGCTGATCCGGATTGGGAAGATCTTAAGACTGAGATCTTAACTCGTATTGACGGTATTAAAATTAAATCTAATATTCCTCCTAATGTTGTGTTGTTAGTATCATCTGAACTAGATAGCTTACATAGCTATATCCATGATAAATTCATGGAAACAAAAACAGCGTTAGATAATTTAACGAATAAAGAAGACGGCGTTCTTACCGTTATTAAAGCTACCAATGCTAAAAGGCTCTAACGAAACAGAACGTAAAGCGTCTGGCGTTACGGCTGCTCAAAAATATAAAATCGGTAAAAATACTGTCGATTTATTCCAGTTAATTGCTGAAACTCGTGGTCGTTATAATTTCCTTGACGGTATTCTTAAACAAATTCAATTCAAAAAGAATTGTTAATTACCGTAAGTTCTGCACTTAAAGTATTAAATAAGTAGACAAAATCTATCCTTTCTGTTATAATATCTATATGAAATTAGTATTTAAACAGAAAGGATTTTTATATATGATTACATTAAAAGATATTTTCAGAAGTGAAAATGTTAGCTCGAACTTTTTAAATCTAATCAATATTTAAACCAAGGTGCCAAATATTTAAGTATCGGCGATGTTACCGTATTACTTAATCAATTATTTGACGGTCAATGGTCTTTCGAGATTATTAAAAGCTGGACTGAAGTTTATGAAGCTTACGATAAAGAAAAAAGTTCAAGGCAAGGAAAAATATTCACGATCAATATTTTTACGTTCAAGGTCGTTTGACTATTAATACTTACGATAAAAATGGTGAACCAATCGTTATCGTAAAAGAAGATATTGGTTCTAACTGTCCGCGTAAATCAGATAAAAAAGGTCGTTTCGACTATGCAGAGTGGATATAAATCGGCGGTAAGTAGCGCTCTTAAAGGGTGCGCCGCAAAATCTCGATATCGACGTTCTTAAACCAGAAGATGTCGAAATGATCAAGAATTTCGTTAATATGAAGAAAATTGTTACTCTTAAAAAAATAAATTGGGTAAAGCATTTAACGAAAAATTAACTGAATTTACGCAAGTTAAAAGGTATTGAACCAAACGACGTATTAACGACAAAATATGCAGGGTCTATTCTTAGATTATTTAGGGTGAATAATATGCTAATAACTGATCCTGAAGATAAGCTGTATTTTTAAATGTCCTCGATGTGGAGGACGAACTTTCGAAAAAAAGTCGAAAACATTTTGAGTTTCGATATAATGCTCGACAAAAAGAATATTTACAGCTTAAAGATAAAAGATATTTTTCCGTTGCTTAAATTGTAAGCACGATGTTTATAAAAAGTCAGATCCGATAAGGGTCTGGCTTTTTGTTTTTGGAGGAAGTATGGATATTAATCTATATGATTACCGAATAAACATTAAGACTGCTGGTCCAAGTTTACAAGGTAATCTTAGAAGCGAATTATATTTCGCTGGATGTAAAAAGCTGAGGAAGGAGATCCATGCCGAGGCTGTTTTTAATTATGAATTATGGCAACGAGAACAAAGGTTCTCATGTCGATTCAATCTATCGTCGATCGATTAGAAGAAATGTGTAGTGTTAAAAAGCGTTACGATAGTCGGAGGAGAACCGACCGATCAATTGGACGGTTTAATCGAGCTATGTAAATTACTTAAAAATATAACTATCATATTCTCGTAATTAGTTGGCATACATATGAAGATATGTTACGTGACAATAAAGAAAAATATGAACAATTATTTGATACGATCGATGTACTTGTCGATGGGCAATACGATGAACATCAACGTATTTATGACGATACTCATACGAATATTATGCGTAGTTTTATCGGTAGTAACAACCAAAAAGTTATTGATCTCAGTAAATATAGTTTAGATAATAAGACTATTGTAGCTTATAACAATATTAATCAATATGAAGATATGTATATTAAAAAGACGGGGGCGTTGGATTCCATGGAAGTAATCATTAAAGATACTTATTTTTAATAATAAATTTAATTACGAACAGGAAGAAAAAAGCATTTAAACTTTCTTCGGTGTTGACCATTAATAAAGACGATGCTGTTTTTAAGGTTACTGGTGTTGTCAACGAAGAAAAATATCGATTTCGAGCACCATTTTGATTGGGACGAAGAAATTGAATCTTTGCTTAAACAAGCAATCGTTAAAGAAAAACGTCCTTAGAGAAAATGGACGAATTTAAAGTAATGGTCGATTCTTTACTGGCTCGTAATTTAATGGACCAAGTTTGGAGCAAATGCGACCAAGAATTTACGACAATGTATAAAAGAAATGGAAGCTTGGCCTAAAGACTCCATTACAAGAGAAACTAAATTAAAAGTTTCATTAACGGCTTCTGCTGTAATGGATTTTTATCGAAAGAATTAATTCAGCATTGCCTGAAGATGAACAAAGAAGTTTAACAGACTAAAAAGGAGACAAGGAAAAAGCATGCAATTCAATAAATTATCTAAATCTGGTATGAAAAGTGGATATAGTCCACTCATTTGGATCCAAACATTAGAACTAGAACGTGGCGTTTCTTACGTTTTAAATTCTTTAAATGATGCCGGTCAAAATCTTGAAGATTTTTCTTTAGGAGCCGCATTTACTAATTCAGAAATTAAAAAAAGTGTATATTAGCGCTCAACGTTATTTATATGGTTCTGTAGAACTTAAAAATTTAGATTCGAATAATAAACAGTGTTCCTTCAATTATCTTAAAGATATTAAGAATGAAGTGAATCCTGATCTTAATAAATATGAAAAACGTTCTTCTCGAAATCGGTAATGAAGAAAAGAAGAAAAGTCCTCACTTATTTGTAGAACCTATGCCATTAAAGAATCCGATGTATTCTAAAAATTCTTTTTAGACGTTATGGCCTTTAAGGGTACTGGTGCACCAGTGTTTGTAGTCGCAACATTTGCTCCTCCAGAAGAGCTTGCTGAGTACACTTATAAAAATTTCTTTAGATGCTTTGACAGCTAAAAGAAATCGAGCTTTATTTAAATAAATATCGCACTGACGACGAAAAAATTACAATGTGTCGAAGACACTATTAGGGTTTAACATATATTCAAATGCTTCAATGTTTAGAATACTGTTCAAAAATCTGGTAATATAAGCGTAGCCGATATTCATAAGTTTAAAACTGAAAACTTCGACGGAAGCATGTTAGAAATTTCTCATCCTACAATGTCTTTTAAAACGATATGGGTGGCTATCATGCTTTCAAAAATATGTTTCCACTTTACCTAAATTCTATACTGATGAAGCTAAACAACTCGGATTAAGAAACCCTAAAAGGCTTTTATTGCTTTCGGTGTTCCTGGTTTAGTTCTAAAACTGTAGCAGCAAGTATTATTGCGGCTACATTAAAAAGCACCGTTAGTAAATATTAATTTAAGTAAAAATTATGCAAGGTTTTAGTCGGTGCCTCTGAAGGCAATATGGAACGAGCACTAAAATCAAGTAAGAGAACTTAAGCAATGCGTTATTTTGGTCGACGAGGCTGAAAAAGTCTTTGGCGGTTAAGCATAGCCGCGTCGTCATCAACAGGTTCAGAAGATGATGACTAGCTTTGGGGAAAAAAATCTGGAAGGCTAAGTTGTATTAACATACAATATGCTAATCAGAGGTGAAGGCTTAATAAAGTTAAGCCAGCCGCAACGCGTAGTAGGTGAAAAGATATAACCCTACCAAGAGGCCCCAACCCTATGAATCTTTTAATAAGGTGAAAAGTTACGCTAAACTGGATTAGAATAAACTAATCGATGAAAATGAGAGAAATCTCCAGAGCTGTATGTAAAAATATACAGGATAATAACATTTGTATGCATCAAGTCACCAAAGTGACGCCGGTACTCTTGCTCGTGTAATGAGTCGTATGTTGACATTCTTACACGAAAATGAAAAATAGTTTTACCGTATTTACTAGTAACGATATCACAAAGTTACCACCAGAATTAATGCGTGCTGGTCGTATCGATACTCAATGGTACTTTAGTGTTCCGAATAGCGAAGAAGCTCAAGAAATCCTATCTATTTATATTAAAAAATATGGCTTAAAAGTTTAAATCTAAAAGCAGATTTAGAATATCTCGTTAATGCTATCGATCGTTTTACTGGTGCCGAAATCGAACAAACTGTCATTAATCTTCAACGTGTATTATTCGTTAACGACCGTAAAGAAGTTACTCAAGGTCTTATCGAAGAAGCAGTAATGACAATTGTTCCTGTCGTTAAAAGTTCTTCTGATTCTATTGCAGCTTTAGAAGAACATGCTCGTAAATTTGCAGTATATGCAAGCGAAAAAGAAAGCGAGCTTACTCGAGCCAGTAAAAAGTCTAGCAAATCTAATTACTTGTCTGAATAGAAAGGATTTTTAATTTGGCAATCGTTACTTTTGATCCCAATAGTAATCGACAATTAAGTAATCGTAAGAAAGCAGAGTTACTGTTTGAAAAAGTTAGATAAAAAAAGCGGAAGAACAAATGAAAAAGAGCTCGATATCTTAATTCGAGACGTTAACATTTGTCTTCAAAAATATTTCAGATTTTTAAAGTTTTAACTGAACAAACAGTTCCTGTATATAGTACTTTAGTCGATCTATTATCTAGTGTAAATAACATATTTCTTGACACTCCTGGCAATCCGCACTATAATAGTAGTGACAGTGAAAAACATTAGAAATACTGTTAAAAAAAGAATTCATTAAAAAGTATTTTCCGAAAGAATTCGAATTTGTTCGTAAGAATAGTTAAGCAATTACGGTATATTGCCGTTTGCATATAGATCTATATTTTTTTATAAGGAGGACATAGCTATGTCTCAATATTTAAAAACAAAAAAGTAGAAACTCTTAAAGATGTATCTCGCAAAGACTTCATGGATGCAATGATGGACAAGGAATTCAATAAAGACTTCGATATCGATTTTGACGGTAAAACTCTTGATGCGTCCGGTATGATCGTTATTCCTCGTGACCAACGCGAAGTTAATGCTACTGTATCTTTCCATGATCGTAATCACAAAGCTCATGTAGGTCTTGTATTCAACGAAGACTTCTCTGTCGAAGTTCGTGGTGATTTCTATGGTTCTGGCACTAATATTAAAAAATTCAGTGAAAAACTTGGTATGATCTACAATTCTTATAAAGTAGTTAAAGCAGCTCGTTCTGCTGGCTATATGGTTAATATTATTGCTCAAAGTAACCAAGAAATTAAATTGGAATGCTTAGCATAATAATTTAAATAATGATATGCGGGGACTTATTCCCGCTATTTCTATCTTTAGGAGGTTTTCAAATGAAAAATCGAAGTTACTATTAAGGCTGACGGTACTGTTGAATATGAAACTCAAGGTTTCGTAGGTCAAGCTTGTCAAGAAGAAATTCAAAAATTATGTTGAACGGTAAAACCGAAGAAGATTCTAAGAAAAAAGAATTTTATGACGGTGTGCCTGAATTCATCAATAATATTTAATAATATATAGAGCCGATAGATTAATTTCTATCGGCTTTTAATTATTTAGGCATATAGCCTATAATTATAAATAAGATATATACCTAAGTAATTAAAAAAATTCAGAGAGGATTATACTATGTCAGAATTATTAAAAAAATTTAAATGAACAACAACTACCTGTCGCAAAAATTTGAAGGTAAGTTCATTGTTAATGCTGGGGCCGGATCGGGTAAGACGAGCACTATCGTTACTCGCACAGCATATATGATCGAACAAGGTATCAATCCTGGTTCTATTCTTATGTTTACTTTTACTCGTAAAAGCAGCTATGGAAATGAAAAGAACGCATGATTGCTAAAATTGGTCCGCAGGCCAAGGCCGTTACTATTTGTACATATCATGCTTTCAGTTCCATGTTGCTTCGTCGTTTTGCTCATCTCGTTGGCTACGACAAAAAATTTTACTATTGCAGATAGTGAAGATACAGAAAAAAATCATTAAAAGATTTTTGCGGTAAAAATTCTAAGTTATACGACATTGCAAAAACTCAAATTCCTGATTGGAAAAAACTCATGGTATTACAGTCGATGTTGCTCGTAACGATAAAAACGATTCAAAACGATCATTTCACAGTATTTTTAGTTTACGAAAAAATATCAACAAAAACTTCGTAACGATAATATGATGGATTTCGGTGATTTAGCCAATTATGGTTTAGAGCTAATTAGCAAGTATAGCGAAGTTCAGGAGTATGTTTGGAATAAATATACATATGTCATTGCGGATGAGTTTCAAGATAGTTCCCGTAAAGATTGGGAATACATCAATTGGATTATTCGTGGAAATGATAATTTATGCGCAGTAATGGATAATAATCAAAAGTATTTATGCATTTCGTGGTGCCGACATTGATTTTTATTTGTGAATCTTTAATTAAAGACGGATTTGAACAATATGTATTAGAACAAAAATTATCGCTCTACATTTACTATCGTAGAAGCTAGTAATGCCGTTGTCGATAACAATCCTAAAAATTATCGATAAAAAGCTTTTTCTGAGCAAGAAAAAGGTGCTCCTGTATTCATTAAAGAAGTTAAATCTGATAAAGATGAAGCTAACTATATCGTTCGCGGTATTAAATCTTTGTTGCGTAACGGTTTCGAATATAAAGATATTGCTATCTTAGCTCGTACTAGAAACAATTTGATTTAGTCGAAAAGCTTTCTTACGTAATGCTATCCCTTACGATCTTATTTCTGGTGTACAATTCTGTACTCGTAAAGAAGTTAAAGATTTATTGTGTGTATTAAGATTATTATTAAATGAATGTGACGAAGAAGCATTAGAGCGTATCATTAATATTCCTAAAGCCGGTATCGGTGAAGCTACTTTTAATAAATTAATGGTAGGGGAATCTAATAATGTGTTAAATAAAAGCCAATTCTAATATTAACGATATTAAAGGTAAAGCATATACTGGCGTAAAAACATTTTTATTTAAATGGAACGAGCTTAAAAACTTATGCCGAAGAAAATGTATTACCTGGCCTTATTATTCGTAAATACTTAGAACTATTCGATTATCAAGAGTCTCATGTTCAACCAGTATATGGTAACACTATGGAACGTATGGTTAATGTTCGCGAGTTAATTCGTGTAGCCGACGCTTTCGAAACAATTCCAGAAGTTCTTGAAGCTACTATGTCGACAAGCTTGGATGTCGAAATCGACGAAGAGAAAAATGCAGTAAGCATGATGACTATCCATGCTTCTAAAGGTTTGGAGTTTGAAGCTGTATTTATTATCGGCGGCAATGAAAGCTTATTCCCACATATGTTCTCTTACGATGAACCACACGGTATCGAAGAAGAACGTCGTTTATGGTATGTAGCTATGACTCGTGCTAAAGAAATGTTGATGATTAGCTATTTTAATTATTGCGTAATTGGTGGCGTGCCTAAACGTATGCAACCAAGCCGTTTTGTTAAAGAAATTCCGTCTGAATATAAAGTATTTAAATCTTATAATAGTGAAACTCCTAAAGTCGAAAAAGTAAATGAATTGAACGATGTATTCTAATTCCTTGGTAATATAAATAGTGCCAACAAAAGTTTATGTTTTGTTTAAATAAGGATTAGAATTATGTTTACATTTACTTCTTTTTGTAACATGGATTAAAGAACATAAAAAGCTTGTATTTGCGTGTTTTGGCGGCGATAGCTGTTTTTGTTACTATCCTTACATGGGGAGTAAGCCTTAAACAGAAATACGATCAATTACAAGAAAAATATTATGACGATAAATATCATGTTACAACGTATAGCTTAGAAGATCAGGCAAAAGCTAACAGGCGGCGCCAAATTAAAGTTTGAGAACGAACGAGAGATTTAATATCTCAACGTAGTACTCTATCGTACAAGAAATTGTTCGTACTCAATATATCCAAGGAGAACAGCCAGTAACTGTCGTAAGAGAAGTTCAACATGTTGCTCGTGGCGGACGTTCAGATTATATTTCTCAAGATACTCAAAATAAAATTCAAGAAAAATCTGATGAAACTAAAATTATCGAAGAAGAAAAATCTGTCGACGTTTACAAGATCAATCATGAAAAGAACTTAGAAAATTAAAGTCGGTGCAACATATCTCGACAATAAAGCTTATGTGAACTATGGCGTTCAATATAAACGTGTCGAAGGTATTGTGCATACTAAAGATATGAATCCTGCTCACATCGATGGTGGTACTATCATGTGGACAGCTTATCAACGATAATGTGTGATATTATTAATCCTGGTCTTGTTCTAAATGAATATAAAAATCATGTGGATATAATATAAAAAGATTTTTCTAAGCTATTAAACGTAAGCCCGTTTGAATTAAAAAGAATTTGTAACGGCAAAAAGATATGCCATTTTTGTATGTTAACTAAATTAAGTTTACTTACTAAGTACCATACCGAGAATGGCATGATATATTCTGGGAATATAAAGCCTATAAGTATTCTCAATTGATTTTAGATAAAATTCCCAACGAGTTTTAAAAATAGTATCAATAAATTAGTAGGTTATGATTAAGACGGCCCCTTGTGGGTCGTCTTTTTATTGGAAAAAAATATAATGGAAATTTTTACGATCATAAATTAAGAAAAGAAGCGAATAAAAGAATTCGAATATCTAGTCCGATAAGTATAAAAAAATAGCTGTGATCTTGAGATTATGATCGGAGAGACTAAAAAAGATTCTGTATATGGAGAATCTATTTTTCTTTTGAGAATGGTCCAGCTATTATTAATATTAATTTCGATGCTGGCGAAATCGAAGATACTTTTTATTCATGAATTAGCTCATTGTATTACGCGAGAAAGAACTCATAATTTAAGTTGGCGAAGAAAAATACAGGGAATTAAAGAAAGGATTTTTAAATGAATAATGCTGAAATGTTTGTTTTTTATTTTTTTATCTATTATTCTAATCGGTACTATCTTTTCTCTTTTTACACTTTTAACATATAGCTCTGAAGAAAAAGTATTTAAATATTTAAGACATATTTCTCTTTGCATATCGATAGTGTCATTTGGCTTTTGCATTATTATAGCTATTATATTTTTAATTGCATTAATGACAAAAAAATAACGATGACATTATTAGGATATTAGAAAAGGAGGTTACATAATGGCATTTATTAATTATGGCTGTTACATTTGGAAAAAAATGATGAACTATTATTGCCAAGAGATCAATATGATAAAGCTAAAGAATATATTAATTCTTTAAAAAGAAAAAGGATATTCTGTAGAAGCTTTTAGATAAAGACGCTAGGCTTATCGATGGCCATGGAGCCGTCTTCGGAAAAACTTTATTTTTATCTGTTTTAAAAGATGATTGTTGTTTTTAACTTTGGTCGATCATCAAAATAAAAAGTTGATACCCAATCGTTTAGATAATCTACTTAATCGAGATTGTAGTATCATATGGTTAAAAATATCGAGATAAAAAGAATACACTGTTGAATATGAGAATGAAGATATTTATCTTATTATGACAACAGAAACTCCTGGTATTAAGAATTACAATGGACGATTGTGTAAATATATCATTATTGATAAAGAAACTAATGATAAATATATTATTATAATCGGAGCTGAATATGGAACAAATGCTAGTAGCTTGGAAGATATTGATGGCGCTTATACATATCCAGACGGTGAACCAGTCGAATGTGAAGTTTTACAAAAAGAAAAGCTTTTATAATGATTTTTTTAGAAGTATTCAAAACTTTTAGATAATAAATATAAAAAGAAAAAAGTTTTTATGGGAATCTTGGACGTGGCCATCTCCATATTTTTAAAAGCCTCTCGTTATTTAGAGGTTAGCGATTATAGTTTTTGGTCGTATTAGAAGTCGACAAAAAGCTTTAAGATTACAAGGGAATATTCGTCCATTCATGAAATATGGTCTTGTCCCTATTAAATTTAAATATCGAGGGAAATTAAGATAATGCTGACTAAAGAAAAATATTTAGAAATTATCGGAGATATTGCTGCTAATATGTTAGATTGGTTAGATGAAGAGCATAAAAAGATTATTATGCTAAAATTCATGATCCTGCCTATTTCCATATTCGAAATAAATTAGACATAATTCTTGGCATAGCAACAGATGCTTATGATGAATTCGATTATAATAATATGTTAAATATGGAAAAGAAGTCTAATGGAAAAAGTTAAATAACGTATCGATAATTAGAAAAAACTGTCAGCCAAGAAATTTCTTTCTATTATATGGTAAAAAGAATGCGGAATAACTCGTTATCTAAAAAGTATCTTGGTCCGATTTGACTAATTTAGACGATAAGAAAAATTAAAGAACTCAATAAAGCAATTAAACATAGTATTGCTTATAAATATATCCGAGGCATTACGCCAAAAAGAATATTATGACGGGGTTAAAGAATGTTTAGATTAACGCCATTACAAATTAGTGATGATCTTAGAAACGAGAATTGTATTATTGTCGATGGTTTTTATGTATATCGAGACAAGATAGTACAATTTACTCGTCATTTTGGTTATACCGTTAATAAAGGAACGTATGACCAAAGACGAGGTTATATCGTAATGAGAAATTCAGATAATAAACGTTTTGTTGTGTCTCATTTAAAAGCTAAAAGCTTTTTTTAGCTGAAGGAAGACCAATCTATTCTATCAGCTTTTAAAGATGGAAATAATAAAAAAATACTGATCTAGATAATCTTATTGTGAAGTATAAAAAAGAATCTAGGCATTGTAAAGATTGTGGAACTTTGCTTGGGCCTAATAGCAAAGGCAATGTTTGTTTAAAATGCAAACAAAAATTATCAGAACAAGATATTTGCTCAAAACAAGAGCTTAAAAGAAAGAAAAGACCGAATGAAATATGTCGACTTAAATTCTTTAGATCCTGTTCGAGAGCAGAACTCTATTTGGAAGGACATACTTTAGAATATATTGCTAATCAATACGGAGTATCGAAACAAGCAATTTCTTATAATTTACAACAAATTATTAAGTCTGGCTCTAAAAAAATAATATTAAAGCAGAACTTAATATGTATCAATTAGAAAATGAAAGACTCAAAAAGAAATTGCTAGTCTTTCCGAGCTTGTTAATAAATATATTAAAAAATAACGAAGATATTCAATCTAAGGTCGATACTTTAATTTCTTTTAGCAAAAAGACCTTAATCAAGAAAAACGTTAAATTAAAAGAATTTTGTTAAGAAACACAATAAAAAAATTGACAACAGTCGAACTTTAGTATATATTAAATATATACTATTTTTTTGTTTTTAATGGAGGAACCACATGACTAAAAAAAGAAATTGCAGCAGTACTTGTCGAAAAAGAATTGGTGGCTACTAAAAGTAGCTGCAGAAGCTATCGTATCTGAAGTATTTACTACGATCGTTAATGAAGTAGCGAAAGGTGAAAAAGTAGCTATCTCTGGCTTCGGTTCTTTTTGAACGCGGCGAACGCGCAGCCCGTGAGGGCCATAACCCCGCAACCGGTGAAAAAAATTCACATTGCAGCAACTAAAAACATTTAAATTTAAAGCATCTAAAAACTGCTAAAGACGCAGTTAATGCGTAATTAATTAATTAGCGGTATTCTATTAAGGATGCCGCTTATTTTTTAATAGGGGGATTTTAATGGCAAATGAGTCGAGCTTTTATGGCGATATTACTTTTTATCATAAAGGTCTAGAAGATACTCCTGAAAATCGAGAAAAGTTTAAAAATTATCGAAGAATTTTTGCGAAGTGTATCCTGGATATTATGGCAATACTGATTTAGGCGCTAGTGATGTCGAAATCGATGAAGACTTTGATTATGTACATTCAGAACCTTTAAGCTTTACTTCGATTGGTAGATGGTCATATGAAAATAGCTTTAAATGGATATTAAGCTTTAGTCAAAAAGATATCCAAGACGCTAGTGCCAAAATGCCTATTACTTTCGAGAATATTAATGATTATGTCGGTTTTGGTGCTATCGTCGAAGGTCGTGACTTTGAATCTGGCTGTGAATATCTCAGCTGATTTTAATGGCCAAATCGAAATCACAGGAGTTGAAGAAATAAACAACGAAATTAAAACAGTGTCGACGATTATTAAAAGTGAAGAAAAATGTATTAGAATATACAGCTGAAAATATTAATAATCATGAAGACAATTTTGATTATTTTGACTTTAAAAAACACAATATGGTTTAGAAATGCTGTTTGAACATATTCAAGAAAATGATGGTATTACATGGTCATTGATTGAAAAAGTATGCTCCTAATCTTGTTGATACTCTTGAAAATACTGATAATAATAAGTTAACAAAAGTTTTTGAGATTATGATAGAAGTCTTTAAAAAAAGCAAATATTACTGGAACATATTATGTTGAAGACTTTCAGTTAGAAGAATTCAGAAAGAATAGAATCTTATATTCATGGATATCAGATAAAGATTTCGAAATTGTTTTTTTAGCGATATCGATAATAAAGTAAAAAGAAATAATAGGTTAAATAACATGTCAGATGAATTGTTGAAGAAATTAGAAGATTGTCAAACAATATTAGCATTTAAAGATGAAAATTTATCTAAAGAGTTTTTTTAATTTAACAAATAGCGATAAAAAAATCTGATCTAGTATTATTTGATAAAGATTATATTTATTCTTATTCTGGTCAAGAAAATGTAGGTTTATTTTGCGATCATATATACATTTAAAGATCAAAAAGCAAAAATAAAGAAATTAATTTATTCGTAAGAAGATATGGCAATGTAATCGTTATTAGTTCTAATACTTATGATGATAATATTGTTGGATTATTATATCAATATAAAGAATACTTCTAAAGAACATTATAAGAACAGTTTATTGTTATAATTTTTAAATAAAAGGAGATTTAATTTTATGAAAACAACAAACAAAAAAATGATGGTATTATTAGCAGCTATGGCTACTATTTCTAGTTCTGCAAATGGCCGCTGGTGTTAATAATACTGTGACTGGCGGTTTTGGTTCTGAAGCTTATGGTAAAGATAATACTGTAACAGCAACATCTGCTTTTACTGTTGGTTTTAAAAATGAAGTATCTGGTGCAAATAGTATTGTATATGGGCATGAGAATAAAGCAACTGGCGCCAATAGTATTGTTGGCGGTGAAAAATCCGAAGCAAAAGGTTACAGTAGCGTAGCTATTGGCTCTTCTGCACAAGCATTATCCGATTACACATTTGCTATTGGTTCTCAGGCACGAACTAATGGAGTCAACACTGTTGCTGTAGGGTAATGGAGCATATGCTAGTAATACCAACGCACTTGCTGTAGGTTATAGTACTGCCGCAAGTGGTAAAGATTCTCTTGCATTTGGTTCATTTGTTAAATCTAATTCTGATAACAATGTGGCTATTGGTACTTCCGTTACTACTAATAGTAATGATAGTGTTGGTATTGGTACAGCTGTTACTACTAATAGTAATAACAGTGTTGGTATTGGTAACAATGTTACTAATAACCTTAGCAATAGTATCGGTATTGGTAATGGTGTTGCTACTGACTTTAATACTATTGGTATCGGTAATGGTGTTGAAACTAAAGTTAAAGACACTATTGCTATTGGCAATGGAGTAATTTCTAAAGGTGAATCTTCAGTAGCTATTGGTAATGCCATCCATGCAGATGGAGTGAGAACTGTAAATATCGGCACAAACGTATCAGCTACAGGTGTATCTTCTATTGTTGTTGGTCGTGATACAACTGTAAATGGCGATGATACTACAGTAGTAGGTGCTAACAATGGTACTGTTGATGCTGCCCAATCTGCAGTTTATGGTTATAATAATAAAGTACTAGATAGTTCTAAAGAGCAGTTGATTTTTGGTTCTAATTCTCAAACTGGTGCGCAAGGTGCAGTAGCCTTTGGTACACATGCTAGTGCTACAGCTATTGACGCTTTGGCATTTGGTAATAACACTATTGCTGACGTTCAAAAATGGCGTCGCAATTGGTACGAATAGTGTTACAGAAAGTCCTGTTGGTACAACTAATATTAAAGACAATACAACAGATATTCGTTTCAGTAATTCTACTTATGCAGGTTCTACACCAGACTCTGTTGTAAGTTTTGGCACAAATGGTCGTGCTGGTGCTGGCGGTGTGACTAGCTATACACGTCAATTGCAAAACTTAGCAGCTGGTAGAGTATCTGCTACATCCACTGATGGTATTAATGGCTCCCAATTGTACGACGTTGCATTGGAAGCGCAAAAACACAACACTCTTGTATATGGAACTAATACAACAGTTACATCTCAAGACAACGCCTTTTGGTCGTAAAGAATACAAAGTTAACGTTAATCGTGATTTGACTAATATGAATTCTGTTCAATTCAACACAGTTAATGACCCACAACGTAACTTCGTATCCAAAGATGGTATGCATGTATTTGATGGTGATGTAAATACTAACTATGCTCCTAATGGCATCAATATTAATTCTAACGGCAAAAAAACGTTCGTTTTGGTACTGACGGTATTAGTGCTGGCAATCAAATCATTAGCAATGTAAAAGCTGGTGTAGCAGACACTGATGCAGTTAATGTATCTCAATTAAAAAGGTGTTCAAAAATAATGTAGCAACAACACTAGTCGTATTAATGATTTAGGTCAAAAAGTAAATACAAACGCTAACGATATTCGTGCAGTTGAACATACAATTCTTGATCATGAAGGTAGAATTACTGTTTTAGAAAACGGTGTTAAAGATTTAGATAATAAAAATTAATACTACTGCTGGTAATGTATTAAATCAATCTAAATCTTATGCCGATAGTCAAGTTGCTAAAGTTGGCGCTAATGCGGCCGCTTTAAGTGCGTTACATCCATTAGATTTTAATGCCGATGAAAAATGGCAATTTAGTGTAGGTTTCGGTAACTATAAAGGTAAAAATGCTACTGCTTTAGGTGCTTTCACCAACCTAACGAAAACGTATTGTTAGTGTTGGTACTACTTTTAGGCACTGGTGAAAATATGATTAATGCCGGCGCAACTGTTCGTTTCGGTTCTCATAGCTCTATGACTACTAATAAAACAAGTAGCTGTCGCTAAAGAAGTTCAAGATCTTAAATTACAATTAAGTGCTATTTCTCAAAAAAATATGATAACTTAGTTAAAAATCTTTCTGCTCAAAAAAGCAGGTCAAGATGTAGACTTTGAATATAGCGATCTTCCTAAAGATCATTGGGCATATGATTTCGTTAAGAAATTATCCGATAAAGGTTACTTAAACGGTTATCCAGATGGCACATTTAAAGGTGATGCTAAAATGACTCGCTATGAATTTGCTGCCGCTCTTTGGAGAGCTGTAAATAATGGTGCTATTATCGATGCTCAAATGGCTAAAGCTATTAAAGAATTTGAACCAGAACTTGAAGAAGTAAACAAAAATCATGCGTTATCGTATTGACACTGTAGCTGGTAAAGATAATTCTGTTCACAAAAACAGAACGTTTGCGTGTTAATAAAAACGACGATCCATTCACTCATATGAAAACGTGATGACTACGGTACTAAAACTTATACTAATAAATAATTAATAATAGCCTCCCTTAATTGGGAGGCTTTTAATTTGAATAAAGGAAGTGTGCTTCATGTTTGAAATTAGTTTATTTGTTCCTTACGAAAATTACATAAAAATCATATGCATTAAAACAAGAATCATTAGACGATTATTTAACGCATATAGAAAAAGATATTAAATTGGTCGTTTCTATATTTATATGAAAATGATTATCTAGAATTTAGACTTGAAGTAATCGATACAGAAACTAAAAGATATCCGAAATATTATCTGGGATTCTAAAAAAAGGCTTCTTAGAAGCATGTTCTATTGAAAAATATATTCGTCATTTAATCAATAAAGAAACATATCAAATTTGGATTAAGGATTATGCAGATGATGAAAGCATCTGTAAATTTGCGGAGTAATTATGTTCATACACGATTATTATAAAAAAAGATAGCAATAGAAGCTATTATCTTTCTAATTTTGATGAAGATTCTTTAAGAGAAATTGCTTTATAATGAATTAGATTTTAATAATCGCGTTTTTGTCTTTGATTGTAGTAGCGATGTTAATTATTTATATGTCGTGACTGTACATCCTAATAAATCTGTTGATGTCGAAGTCTATTTTAATGAGTACAGTTATTCTAGCGTAGACGGAAAAAGTCGAATAAATGAACGCAAAAAGTCATTCAAGAATTTAAAGGATCTATTAACGATATCGAAATTAATGAACGCGAAATTTATTATGAATGCGAATATATTCTTGGTGAAATCGAATGTATTTTAGGTATTGAATTGCCAACATCTTTCATTCGTGACTTCATTAATGTATATGAAAATGTATACTTAATAATCGAACCAGAATATGCATTTGAATTACGTTCTAATATTATTAATTCTTGGGATCAAGATATTGACAGTATTAAAGAATTACACTCGACATAAGCGAGCTCGATGATCCTCGTCAATATTTCAAAGACATTAACTCTAAAAATTAAAGATTGGGATAATACATATGGTAAATATCCTAATAATTTAAATTTGAAGAAATAGAAAGGTTTTAAATAATGAAACCTATTATTAGCCCTTGGACAATCTTTGCATTATCTCATGTTGAAACATTTAGAGCAATTCTTTATATCCTTGCTGTTATTAGCACATCTGCTCTAGGAACATTTTTAAAACTATGACAAAAACATTAAAAATTGTTGTTAGTGTTATAACAGCAGTAGTTATTTTTAACGGCGATATTACTTCCAGATAAGAATACATTGATTGCTATGTATATTGTTAATCATGCAACACCTAGAATTTTAAGTACAACCAGATGTTATACAAAAAAGTTATAGAATATCAAATTATTACATATAAGAAAGAAAAATTAATATATGGCAAATTGGGCAGTCGGAAAAAAATGAATATTCGTGGCTCATTTAAGAACATGAATAAATTCATTCAAGAAAATTTTATCGATAGCGTTGTTATCGAAAAATCAAGACGAAGTATTACAACAGAAACTAAAAAAAGAACTATGAATTAGAATATGCTTATGGTGTTACCGATATCATTCAAAAAAGAAAAATCAATACTAAAAAAAGTCTTGTCTTGATATTTTAAATATTGGTGAAGCGTTTCCGCCAAATAGCATATATAAAGTGAATGCTTCATATAATTACGAAAAAAGATATTTGCTATATGAGCATGATTATGTCTCATCGATACGATATCGATGAAGATGCATTCATTTTCATTATCTAAAAAAATATAATTTAGATTTTAATACTGTATGTATTGATTGGAATGAATGTTTCGCTCATAAATTAAGAATTGAAAATGGCGTTATTGTCAATAATGAAGTTATCGAAGATGATGATGCTATTTATTTCGAATTCTTTTTAGGAGGCAAAATGGAAAGTGTTTGGGAAGATGAAATAAGGTTTAAATATGAATTAAAAAAACCTGTTTCTAAAATGAATTTTTGAATATTCAAAAAGCCTTTAATATATATCAGTCATCCATTTTTAACTCATGGTAATGCTCAAGATAATTTAAATGCTGTTAATAAAGTTTTATCAGATTTGGTTTTAAGATATAAAGATCAATTTATTTTCATTAGCCCAATTCATAATTTTGGTACTTTTGATGGTAAATTAAATTATGAAGATGGGCTGAAAATTTGCCTCGATCTTCTTAAACGTTGTGACGGATTATCATGTGCGGCGACTATATTCATAGTAACGGATGCATGAAAGAAATGGAACTTGCTGTAAGAAAAGGCTTACAAATTTGGAAGCTAGAGGATTTTAAATAATCATGCGAGATTTAATTATTATGCGAGGCTGCCCCGGATCCGGGAAAAAGCTCAGCTATTAAAGCTGCTGGTCTTGAAGCATATACTTTTATCTCCTGATAGTATTCGATTAATGTTAAGGGCTCCAGAATTAAGTATCGCTGGCGATGTCAGTGTTAGTCAAAAAGATAATGCCTTAGTATTCGAACTTATGGATAGAATGCTCGTTAATCGAATGAAAAACTGGTTCTCCGACTATTATCGATGCTACACATTGTAGTTCTCAAAAATGGTATTCAAGACAGATTAATCGATATAAAGAATTAGCCAAACGCTATAAATATCGATTATTTTACTGGGAACCTGAACGTCAGGATTTAGAAGTATATCTTAAAAAGAAATGAAACACGTCCTAGTTTAGACTATGTTCCTGAACATATTATTAGGACTATGTATAATAACTGGGTTAGTACTAAAATGCCGTCTGGTATTACTAAGTTAGATAAACTAGAATTCAGAAGTGATTTTGAAGGTTTAAATAAAGACTTATCAGAAGTTTATGATAAAGTAATCTGTGTCGGACGATATCCATGGTTGCAATACTGTATTAGAAAAAAATTAATTTACGACGAAAAAAATATAGTATCGATAACGATAAAAACTTATATATTTTTGTCGGCGATTATTTTGATCGTGGTATCGAAAAACTTAGAAGTACTCAATACTTTATTTAAAATTCAAGATAAAAAGAATGTCATTCTTTTAGAAGGTAATCATGAAGCACATTGGGCTGATTGGGCATTTGGTGAAGCCGATCAGCGAACAGATAATGGAATGACACGTTTCAAGTTAACAACTTTAAAAAGAATGGCAAAAGGAATATACTAGCGATAAAGAATTATCTAAAAAAATTAAGAATCTTATATCGCGATATGATCCCGGCATTCTATTTTAAATTTGGCGACAAAAAAATATTGTGTTAACCATGCTGGTTTAATGACTCAACCAGTAGATCTTATGGCGGCTGAACAATATATTAATGGTCATGGTGCTTATGAAAGTGATGTAGCGTCTTTCTATGAAATATGTTATGAAAGAAGCGATACTAAGATTAATCAAATTTTCGGCCATCGTGGTGCAAGACGCACTGAACATAATATTCCGTTAGAAGATCAAGTCGAATTCGGCGGATACCTAAAAATATTTTTATGTTAAGTAAAGACGGCGAAGAATATAACGGTATTCGCAACGAAGTTTATGATAAAAATTATATTGAGACAAATCAAAAAGCTTCTCGAAGATTTTAAAGGTGAATATTATAGTACTGACGACTTCGAAGTAAAACACTATTGCCAATAGCCGACATGTAAGAGTTAAAAAAATTGCCTAATAATATCTTAAGTCTTAATTTTAGTGAAGAAGTATTCCATCATTCTATTTGGAACGATATCACTATAAAAAGCTAGAGGTTTATTTGTCGATGCTATCACTGGCGAAGTTCTTGCAAGAAGTTACGATAAATTCTTTAATATTGGCGAACGCAACAATAAAGAAGACGAAATTAAAGAATTGCAATACCCTGTAAGGCTTGCGATGAAAGAAAATGGTTTCTTAGGTATTCTAAGTTGGGACCATCGTCGTGAAGAATTAATTATCGCTAGTAAATCGACGACTGAAAAAGATCATGCTCGATATATTAAAAGATGTTTGGAATTTAGTCTCGGAAGAAGTTAAAGAACAGATTGTTAGAATTCTTAAACAAAAGCAATTGTTCAGCAGTATTCGAAGTCATTCATCCAGACGATCCTCATATCGTTAATTATCATGGTCAAAAAAACGTATGTATCTTTTAGATTTTTGTGCCGAATGTTTTACATCTAGCTAATGGTAGAAATATCGATCGAGATTTAAGTGAAGCGTTAAAAGGAGAGTTAAGTAAAAACATTAATCTTGCTTATGAAACTACTTTTAGTTTCGTTAAACAAGAAATAGTTTATGCTCCCTATCAGTTCGAACTTGGTGTCGAAAAAGCTTGTTGGCGGTATGCAAGATATTGAAGGCTATGTAATTACTGATAACGCTGGCAAAATGTATAAAGTTAAATGTGATCATTATAATACTTGGAAGCGTCGTCGAAAAAAACATTCCAATCATTTAAGGAAATTTTATTCGATGAATCCATGCCAGACGATATTAAGTTATCCAAGTTAGATCATATTAATAAACGTATCGGTGAAAAGACTCTGAACTATTTAATAAAAATCAAAGAACAAGATTCTTTATTTATTCAGTTTTTAAAAAGAAATGAATTACGATCCTAATTGTAATATCATTCAGTTAAGGAATTGTATAACGATTATGTTGACAAGAGACATTAACTACGAAATTAGTCAGTTTATTGCCGAGGAAGAAACAATGTTGAAGAACCAATATTATACGACTCGGCAACAAATCCTAGATATTTTATCGTATATTGGCGGCATTAAAAGGTTGTTGAAGGTACATACAGATCATGAATGCATCAAACAAAAACATGGAAAAAATTACAAAAAGCTTGAAAAAGCCTTGAAAAGTATACATACCGGAAACATCAAGAAGACGGTATAAAGCTTAATGTTGCCGGTATTGAAATTTCAATAAATCAATTGAAGATTAAGATCTAAATAGTGTATAATAGTATTATATATTATTAAAGGTGGTGATAATCTGATAATTGATACTTTAAATAATGTTGTCGTTCCTCAAAAATATTAATAAAGAAGATTTAAAATAAAAATTCTTTATGGGCTTGGAAAGACATCCGACTTTGTCGAACAAGGTAAATGGAGGGTTAACGATATTCATCGGTTGCTATTGTATTGTCCGAATTTTAGCATCGAAGGTATCGGTAAATGTAAATATGAACTCTATAATTATCAAAAGACAGCCGTGAAAGAACTTCTCGATATCGATGAAGGCAGCTTAATCGTCGCAAGTTGCGGGGCTGGTAAAACGTTGATAGCTATCGATCTTTACTTGGAACTTTTTAGATCGTAAGAAAATAAAAGGTCCTGGATTGATCGTAGTTAAAAAGTAGTTTAAAAAGTTCAATGGTTCCATGAAGTTCAAAAAGTTTAGTGATCTTATACCGAGTATTTTAGAAACTTCAGCAAAGGCTAAGAAAAACTTCGACAATCAGTTTGTCGGCGATTTACTTTATTTGCAACTACGAAACGCTTAACGACGAAAAAGTTCGAGAGCGTTTGTTGGCAATGAAATTAGAATATATCTTTGCCGACGAAGCACAATATGTGAAGAGCTATCAAGCTAAACGAAGTAAGAGCCTATATAAATTTAATAATGTAAAAGTATACTTTCGGGGCAACAGCAACCCTGATTCAAAAATCCTCGAGACATATTTGGCATATATAGGTTTATCAAAAAGATTTATTTACTAATATAAACAAATTTGATAAGCAGTATGTCAAAAAGAATAGTCTTGGATATATTATCGGATCTCGTAATGAACGAGAATTAACCGATAAAAATTAAAACATAATTTAATTATCCGAACAAAAGAAGAAGTAAGTAGTCACTTACCCAAACTTGTCGTCGCACAAAAAAATTCTGCTCTTTGGGCAGAAAAACACAAGCTATGAGCGATCAGCTTCTCGAAGAAATTAAAGACCCTCAAAGCACAACAAGAAGTTATGCTTGAGCGATTTAATTCAATCGAAGAAGCTAGAAAAAAATGAAGAGTTTAATAAGATCGATAATATGATTCTAATGAAACAAACATTTGCTCAAGAGCTTACGATTAGTGATGAGTTATTATTGCTAAGCGATAGTAAAGCAGCGCAAGAATATGTGACTGGCGAAAAATCTGAAAAGATTGAATTGTTCTTAGACTTAGTCGAGAGTATTTTAAGTGAAGGCGAAAAAGTTGTTGTATTCTGTAAGTATAGAACAGCATAAGGAATTCTTAAAACGTATTTAGAAAAATCGTTTTAAAGGAATTCAGATTGCCTTTTATTAATGGCTCTCACTCAAGTGAAGAACGATATAATCAATTACAAAAATTTAATAATACACAAGAATGCAATGTCCCTACTGCCTCTAATGCAGCCAGTGAAGGCCTCAACGCTTCATCGGCTAAGTACCTCATCGAAATGGAGCCAGCTGATAGTTATCTAATCCAGACTCAGCGCCATGGACGAATTGAAAGAGCTAGCAGTAATCATGATACAGTTTTTTTGTATATCAGTTAATAGCGACTAATAGCTACGATGAGATTGCATTAAAGATCGTGAATAAAAAAAGAAGGATATCATTCTCGTATCATTAGAAAGGATAATTAATATGTTAGGATTTAATCTTATCGAAGAAGAAAAAATTTCTGAACTTGGTTTTTACCGAAGAGCTTCAGAATTTTATCGACGAAGAGAATCGGAATTTAGCTGTCGTTAGCACTATCGATGAAGCAAAACTATACGATTAGACGCATTAAAGAGCTTCAAGAACAAAAAAGAACACGATATTGCTGAAGCAGAAAGAATGTTAAAGCTTTACAAGGATAAAAGTTAAAATGTTTGTCGATAGCAAATGCAGTTCTTACGACTTCGAAATTGAACGGTTACAGCAAATGTTAGAACCGTACATTCAGTCTAGTCTCGAAGAAACCGGTAAAAAAATCTGTTAAGTTTATCGAAGGCACGGCAGGCTATCGTAAACAAGAAAAACTTATCGATCACGACGATGTCGAACTTGAAAAAGAAGTTAAGGGTATTGACGATGATAAATACTTTAAAACTGTTACTAAATTCTCTTGGTCTAATCTTAAAAAGATCTTGAATTTGTCGACGGTAAAGTATTACTTAACGGCAAAGAATTAACTAATGTCCGATATGAAGATCGTGACGATGCTTTCTACGTTAAATAAATTAAAGGATAAATGATGAAATATACTACAGAGTTTATCCGTAAGTTGAATGAAAAAAATAGACATTGTTAAGCTTGCCAATCAGTATACTAAAGTTCAAAAAGTCGGTAATCTATGGCAAGCTTCTTGTCCTCATCCCGATCATAACGATAAAACTCCGAGTTTTAAAATTTGGAATAAGCATGGCGCTCAAACTTGGGCTTGCTTCGGTTGTCATGTCGGCAAGCAGAACACCGAAAAAGATTATTCGGTAGCAATGCTATTGCCTTCATCTGGTGGATGATGAATCACGGCGACAAAAAGCAAGCTTCCAAGATGCCATCGAGAAAGCGATTCAGATTACTGGATTAAAACCTCAGAACGAAGAAACTGCTTATCTCGAATCGAATGAAAAGGAAAATCAAGACTATATAGAAAAATCTTAAGCATAGCGAAAAAAAGCTCGAAGTATATTTTAAGTCGTGGATTAGTTGGCAGCGATGTTCGTGAATGGAATTTAGGGTTACGATACTCGTGGCCGCATTACGATTCCGTTATATGATGCATATAATCATTTAGTTAGCTTCTGTAAAAAGAGCTATCGACGATGAAGTTGCTAATAAATATTTTTGTCGATAATAAGAATAAGTTCTTTACTAAGAGCCGTTATCTATATGGGTTAAATAAAATTAACTATAACCTCGACTATATTTATCTAACTGAAGGTTGTTTCGACGTTATACTAGCGACCAAATATGGACTCCAAAAATTGCGTTTTGTACAATGGGCACTATATTAGACGATAAACATGTTAATCTTATCGAATCGACTGGTTTAAAGCCCGTTATCGTATATGATCGAGATTGGCATGGAGAAAAAGACGTCGATCAAGCTATCGAGATGTTTGGTAAATATGATCTGTATCCCGATATTGTATGGCTCGATAAAGATAAAGACTTAGCTGATATGGCTAATATCTATAAATATGAATTGCCTGGTCTTATTAAGAATAGGCAAGTTCCATACTATCGGCATATACTTAAAGATTTTAGTAACGAATATGAAGATTGTCGCCAACGTGTTCTTAATAAATACAAAGATCAGTTAAGTATAGCGATGAGAAGCGTCGAAGAAGATTGTGCTGCTAAAGTAATTCTCGACAAAGAACTTAAGAGGTATGGCCTCATGATTAAGAAAATTAAGGCGTGGTGGCAAAAGCTCACATCAGATCAGCCTCCGATTCCTGAAGGATATTTTTCGTTGTGAACAATGTGGTCAACCATGTGAAGAAGAATATAAAATGGTATGCAGCAAAATGTGGTAAAAGTAATTTGTGACGATTGTGCTGTATACGACTTAGACACTAAAAAATTGTTTTGTCCGGATTGCTGGTAAACAAAAAATATGTTAAAATATACATATAGAATTGAATGCTAACATTAACGGCTAATGTTAGCTGTTAGTGTTAGCAGGTGTCTATTATGAAAAAAATCTAAAAAGAAAATAAAAAAATAAAAAATTTTACAATTGAAGTTACTGAGAAGGGCGATATTCTGTAACGACAAAAATATCGATACAACATTACAGATGTATGAAATTCTCGGTCAAATTCAATATCATGTATTTAATGTAGATTCTAAATTACTCTAATCATTAGATATAAGTATTTACGCACATTTATATGTGATGCAGGGCTCCTTTATGGAGCTCTTTTTATTAGAAAAAGGAGGCCTGTATGAACGATATTCAAAAATTCATTTCAGATTACTGCTATGATCGTTTAAATAAACTAGAGTTATCTGGTGAATATGTCGATCGTTTGCAGGACGAATTAAATACATTATTTAAATTAAACATGGAAGAATACTTGTTAATAGTATTCGACTATTGTAAAATTTTGTCGAGATAAAAAGATTGCTACTGGTTATGGTAGAGGCAGTAGTGTCGGAAGTCTAGTTGTTTTGGTTACTTGGCATTACCAAAGTTGACCCTGATTAAATATGGATTAAGCTTTACTCGTTTTATTGGCGGACATAAGCCTGACATCGATCTAGATGTAGATGCCGATCGAAGAGAAGAATTAATTAGTTATTTGTATCGCAAATATAAAGGTCATATTTGGCGAGTATATACTATCGATAAAAACGGCAAAAACGGCTTAATCCGGTGAGTTACTGTATCGATAGACATAATACATACGAAGCTGAAGAAGTGAGCGGAGAGATGGCAATTTTGCAATCTGAGAGCATTCCTAAGTACGATATATTAAGCTCTTCTATTGTCGGTAAATATCAGAAAAATAATCGACGAATATAATGTTAAGATTAATTTTAACGATCCCGATGTATGGAAGTCGATATGGCAATCTGCTAAAGGATTATTTCAAATCGATACAGATTATAGTTCTGCTTGCATTAAACAAGTTAAACCTTGTAATATCGAAGAGCTTAGTGATAGCCTAGCGATTATTCGATCTAAACATAAAGATACGTATATAAAAAGAAAAACGGCCAAAAATTCTTTTTAAAGGGTCCTTTATGGGGGTTACGCTGCAAGAACATACGGTATCGTCGTATATCAAGAACAATTTATTAGTATCATGGAACAATATGTGACAGGAGAAAGCGCATATCGTTTAATGAAAGACAAAGATCATAGGTATCTTGAGAGCGTCGAGAAAAATTGCTAAAGATAATAATATTAAAGAGCTTATCGACATCTATCTTGATACGACATCGTATAAGCTATAATAAAAGTCATGGTATTGCTTATGCTTACATGATTTATATCGGAGCTTATTTGCGATACTATTTTAAAGATGAATTCTTTAAAAGTCGAAGAAAAAGAAGAAAAAAGTAATCAATCGCCGCTGGAAAGGAATTAAAAGCACTAGTAATTACAACAGTGTTTTTTTGTCGACGATGAGTTTATATTTGGTTTTCGATATCTTAGTCGATAAAGAAACGTATCAAAAAAATAAAAATCGATCACTAAGAAAGATGTTTTAATTAAATTAAAAATCTCTACCAGAAAAAACAGCCGTAAAAATTATTAGCAATGGAGCGTCTATGAAGATTTATTATATTTAAATAATGTAGATTGCGTTAATTGCTATTATGATTTTTGTGGCATCAATAAACGTTTAGAATATTTTTGACAAGCAGGGGAATACTTAAAGTATTATGAAAGAAGCAATAAAAACAGTTTAATTCAATGTTTGCAAAAATATTTTTCCAGATTTAAAAATTAAAGAATATTATTTCTGTCAAAGAGGTATCCGTTATTATTCTCAAGTTCTTACGCGATTTTTATTGTCGATAGAATTTGTAAACGTCTTGATGTATTTGAATCAGACTATGACAATATGGAATTATATGAATATTTGGCAGCAATAAATTTTTGCAAACGAAGAAGATAATAATCATGAGCAATTCGAAGAAATTTTGATGCAATATCTTGCTCAGTTTAATAACGATGCTATTAAAAAAAGAATTTGCGACTCAAATTAAACTATATTCGAATTTTTAGGCGAAAAACTCATTGCATCGTTTTATCTTCTATCGTTCTGTAATCTGGGAAATATTTTCTGAAATTAGCAATATCTGTCCAAATGTCGACAATACATTTATTAAAGACTTTACTAAAATTATTTTAGGTTTTTTGTGATTATGAAAATATTAAATTTAATCCATATAGTTTTATTAAAAATAAAATGGAGACTTCTGTCGATTTTTTTGGATTAATACAGATTACGATATTATATTATTTAAAAATCTAAAAAGATTAAAGAAAAATACGGATCCACTTTCGTTCACAAGTTTTTACTGTGATAAATTCCACGATCGACGTGTTTGGCCTAACATTATTGCGGTTAATCCTCAACCATCAGATATTAATCGTGGCGAGAATAAATTTATTATTTTTGTCGATAGCAAAGTCGATATTAGCAATGGGCAACTTATCGGAGAACGAGAAGGTATAAAAGTGTTTTCTCTTACCGATATTCCAGAATTTGTTTATACCAATGCTAATTATGTTGATTATCTTGATGAAGCTATCGAAATCGAATTTACGACAGGCGAAATTAAAAGATAAGCCATTTAATTCTTTATTGCCGGTCGATAAAAAATATATCGCTTTGTACATGTTAAGCGATAAACTTAAAAAAATAAAAATTGCCGGCAACTATATTGTCGGTGGATCTAAAAAGTTTACTAACTTTGAATATATCGGCGATAATAAATTTAAATCGGTTGAGTCTGGCCGACCATATATCAACTATGTTAATAAGATTAAAAAGGTAATTTATACTAATGAAAGTAGATATTAATCAAATTAAGAAGCTCTCCAAAAATCTGGGAGGGCCTTTTTAATTTTCGATAAAAAAATATAAAAGATTTAACGGCCAAAGTATTTACAGATTTTGATACATTTATTTTATTAGATCTGTATAGTACAGGCTCTAAATCTTACAACAAAAAAATAAAAGACACATTAGAACACTATGAAAAAGAATTATAATACTGATTTTCGTATCGAATTACGAGAAAGCACAAAAAAACATCGACCAATAGTCTGATCAGCCTTCGTCTGTAATGCATAGATTCTATGCTGAAACAAAAAAATAAATTTTATGTTTTATTTTTTTAATCGATGGCATAGAAGAAAGTATTGTCTTAGAATATAAAAAGAATTTTTTTCTCGAATTGACTATATTCATGAGAATAAAAAAATACTTGTTTCTAACTATATTAAATTTTTAAATAAACACTCTAAAGGTTTATTCTTTAATGAAAATTTGGTCGATTTATTTTTTTCGATACAGAAGAAGCATTAGGTTGTTCTTCTATTAAAGAAAATGAAGAACTCGGTTTTTACGATCTTCAATTTTCCATCTACTGCTTGTTATTCTGATAGTGTTAACGATATAGTTCAAAAAGCTGAAGACGGCGACAATCCTGATTATATTCATGAAGGTATGTCTATTAACGACTTTATTTGTAATAATATTAATGAATTGTCGGCTACCGTAAATGATTCTGACTAATATTACGTTCGATCCGAGCAAGGGCTTCGATAAAGAAGTACAAGCATTAAGTGATTATCTCGGTTATAAGCGAGATTTTAATTTATTCACCAATCAAAAAGAATATCATTAACGCTATGCACCGACATCTTAAAAAAGAAAAAGCCGGTTTCTTAATTTCTCAACCAGGTACTGGCAAAACTAGCATGGCTATTAGTATTGCTAGCTTATGGAAAAACAATTCGAATAAAAATGTATTCGTTGTGTGCCCGACTCATTTAATTAAAAAAATGGAGTAAAGATATTAATATTTTTAGCTCCAAATGCTAAAAATATATGAATGCAATAGCACTAAAGAATACATCGAACAAATTGAACCTGAAATTACTAAACGATTATCGACTAATTATATTCTAGTTAATCCTAATTGTATTAAAACAATCCGTGATTAAAAACCAGAACGACTAGTATCGATTGTTTACGCCATACTAAGAATGTAAAAAGTAAAGGCAAAGAAAAATGCTTCTGTTCGTAACGATCGCGGAAGTGAACACGCATACTTTAATTATTTAGAATATTTTTCTAGAAGTATTCACAAAAAGGCGAAAAAGAAGAGCTTATTTGTTACAAAGATTTCTTAGCTGGACAAAAATAAAAAAACTTGCTCTTCTTTAATCGATAGCAAGAAAAATTGATAACAAAAAATACTCAGCCATATAAAAGTCTATGATTATGTCGAAGATCTCGATATTAAAGAGCAAGAAGCTTCTAATTTTTGCTAGTTTAGACTGGTATATCCAACGTAAAGGTCGTCATAATGTCGATATGTTAATTGTCGACGAGATGCACGAGTTCTTAACCGGTAGTGCTCAAGGTCATGGCGCACAACGACTTGCTTCTTGCGCTAAAAAAGATTTTAGGCTTAACTGGTACACTATTTAATGGCTATGCCGAAAATCTTTACAATATGTTCTTATATTTCTATCCTGAAAAAATTAAAAATGAATATCAAGAATATATGAAACAAGATCCTGAATTTCGTGGCGGCATGAAAAAAAGCAATTTAAAGATCGTTATAGCTATAAAGAAGTTGAATATACTCCTTATGATTGGTATACTCATAGAATTGAAAAATGCTGCTGATTATGTAAAAATTAGTCATAATTGGGGCCGATATTTAGATCTTCAATTTATCGAAAAAGATAGACCAGGCGTTCTTAGTGCTAATGTAGAATGTACGATTAAAAACAAAGGATGCTCCTGGTATTAATCCTAATATCTTTTATTAAATTGTTAAGCAATTGTTGTGTATTTATGTCGATGGACGATGTTAGTTCTGAACTCCCAGCTTATAATGAATCTATTATTAAATGTGAGTTAAATAAAGAAAATCTTGAAGCTTTATAATAATTTAATCGGTAATTTATCTAACGCTATCGTCCCGGCTCGATATAAACATCAAGAGATTAAAAAACTCGCAGCTTGGAGCGACAATCCATGTTTTATTGCCGACGATTATATCGAATATCGTGGCACCGGTGTTCGTGACAATCATAAGCTCGATGAATTAATGAAAAATCATTAACCATCATGATCAAGAGTGCGTTCTAGTCTACACTTATTATGATACAAATAACGATATTAATAGTATTATTTATGATCGTTTACAACAGGAAGGTATTAAAACTGCCATTTTAAAAGAGTTCGACTTCTGCGATGAAACGAATCGAATGGTTCGAAAAAGAAAAAGAAGAAGGCGTTCGTGTTGTAATTTGTAATCCTGGTATGGTCGATACTGGCCTAGACTTATTGGATTTTACGACTATTGTATTCTATGAGTCTCGATCAGAACTTCTTTACGATGCGTCAAGCAGCTCGAAGAAGTTATCGATTAAATCAGAAAAATAATGTAAGTATTTACTATATGTATTATGCTGGTACCGTTCAGGAAACCTTAATTAAATTCATGGCCGAAAAAAACTTAAGAGCGTAAAAAGTTCTCGAAGGCGATTTTTGACGATGAAGGATTAAGTAGTCTCGTAAGTGGTAATCAAGATAATACTAATGCTATCTATAAAGATATGTTAGATAAAGTCGAATATGAAAATGACGACGACGTCATTTCTATTAATAAATATGCCGACAAAAGTCGAAAAAGATTGTTGATATGGATAGCTTTAAACTTGATCGGATTATTCTAGCAAAGAAACCGTTAAAGAAGCAAAGATTAATCTTGATAACCAATATCATTTACTTTTGACGTGCGTACTCGATTTGGCCATAACCAAAAGTTATATCGAAATGAAAATTCGTATGAAAATGAATTGCGGAATTTTGTGTCCAATTTTTTTAATTTCGTGTAATATATAGTTTGACAACAGTCGAATTATAAATTATAATATAAGTAACAATTCAATATAAGCGTATTTACCAACTGGCTTGTGTATTCACAGGGATTGACGATGGAAATATGTCACTAGTTGCAACGTAAGAGTGCAAATATACATATGGAAACGTAAATGAATGCATTGTATTATAGAGTCACTGTATTTTTAAACTCTATAGTATGGACCCCTGATGGCGCGGGTTACGAGCCTATAAAGGATATGAAAGCCTTGTCGTGATGATAATGCTATCCTGCTCTGATGAGTTAATATAGGTTAGGCGTAACGATGGTTGTGTGGTCGAGCGCATCTATGAAAATCGACCCGGTGATCAGCTACATTTTGCAGGCCGATACTCGATGAATAAAGTGAGGGATCTGCAGTCGTTAACGATAGCGATTTGTGGTTGGATAGGATATGAAGGATAGCTATACGATACCGTTTATATCCCGGACCAGCAAGAGTAATTTTGTGTACTCAAGTCGGAACTAGCAGGATCAACGTCAGCGGGCAAATGGGATACAAGTCCGTATACAGCCTAAAGTAGCGAATGCACAAAAACATTGCAGTTAAGATAAAGAATTTTTAATTAAGTTTAGAAAGCTACCATGGTTAAATAAGACCCTGGGGGACTAGTCGTTCCTCTTAAATAAAATAAGAGGACATTCCTCATTGGTGAATACAGCAATAGGACGGGATCTACGATTGTGCGGAAACGCTAAATGTCGGGAAAGACTAGAGGTATACGTGAGTATACTACAGACTAATATCGTAGGAAATGATCAAGAGCTTTAGTAATAAAGAAACAATCATTTCTAGTGAAGCAAAAACTATATAATATATTTTTTTACTAATTCGTGCTGCCGCACGGGATTAGTCTATATAAAACAGGAAAAATAGAATATCTTATTCTATATACAATATTCGTGATTCTGAATCCTAGGATTCATTCGCTAAGAATGTTTGATTCGACTGGCAGCTTGAACGGTTTAAATAATGAGATGTTATGATTGCACACATAACGTCTTTTTAATTTGCAAACCTTTGCCAGTCGCTTAACGGTTTAAATAATGCGAATGAATCTTCTAAAATAAGCTGGCGGCGATTCCTTAATAAGCTGCAGCTAACGTTTCTCTCGCAGGATGATTATTATTGTACGGAATACGATATTCAAGCTATAAAAATTGTGTTTAGTACTTACAAACGTTTTCTGTTAGGATAGGTTAAATAATATAAGCTATTACGATGTTTAAGCTGATTAAGATAAATAATCTATTATGATATTTAAGCTAATTAAAGCTTTATTAAGTGAGTCAAGTTGATTAAGTTACGATACTTGTGTAATCCGATTTTTTTAACAGTTTCATACTTTACATAAATATCTTTAGGTCGATAAAGTAATAATAATTTATGGATTGGTTGCGATCTTAAGCAAACTTAATCTAATCTGCTTATATTTAAAGAATATTTAATAGCTATAGTTGCGCTCAAAAATAATTAATGATATTTAATATTTAATTTATATTACGTAACAAAAAAATTTAAGATTTGTACTGCTAGTGTTTAGATAATTTGCATACACACACCTTTTGCCTAGCAGTACAACATCTTATTTGAGTCGATTAAATTATTTAAATAATCGATTGAAATAAGATGTTAGTAATATATAGATGTTTCAGAATTAAATCTATATTATTTAAATAAAGGTGATATTATGCGAGATGCATATCAGATTAGACGAGTCATTTGGCAAGGCGATCGATTCTATTCAAGTTTAAGTGGCGATCAAATTCCTATCCAGAATTCTTTATCGAACACGTTAATACCGGTTGTATTATGACGATGGAAGAATATAATCGTATTCGTAAAGGTCAGATTGAAGAAGCATTTGTCGATCCATTTCCCGATAAAAAATGCTTTTATGATTAATTATGTTAAAGATGGTTTAGAAGAAATCTATGATGATTTTAGCGATTCTCTCGACTATATGACTCGAGAAGATATTATCGGTAAAGATGCTGCCGATGGTAGAATATGGAAAGTTGTCGGTGGAGAACTTGTAGCAGTTGACGATAAAAAAATAATCGTGCTATAATAAGGATGTAGTCAAATGATACCTCTCTATCACATCCTTTCGATATGACTACAGAAAAAGAGTGTCCTAGCATAAATCGATCACACACACAAGCCAACTGCTAGGATGCTCTTTTTTTATTTAAAAAAATTATGTTATACTTTTTAATATAGTAAATTAGTTCTTATTTAAATTAAAGGTATTATCATATGAATCTAGAAGATGCATGCAATTATTTAATCGATTTATTATTATGTGATCAGGACTCTTTAGAATATAAAGAAGCTGCTGAATATTTTAAAGCCCTTGAATGAGGGCTTTTTTTATGGAGAATTTTAATGAATTATATAGAAGACGTCATTCAGCATATTAAAGAGCAGTCGCCAAATGTTTCCCTAAGAAACTACGGTATCTATTGTATTTATTATATGCTGATTATTTAACCGTTATCGACGATGATTACGACGAATTATTCGCTAGTGAATTCTATGTCGAATATAATGGCCCGATGCCATTAGGATATACTTCAGAATTCGTATTATACGATACTGATGGAGATAGCAGCCGATTAGATGATGGCCTTAAAGAATATATTAATGATGCATTATTTAACTATCGTATTTATTCGGAAAATTTTTTTAGAAAGAATGTCGAATCAATCTCTCGATTATACTACGACTAAGAAGCTATTGCCGAGATCATGTTAAGATAATCCCGAAAGAACTAATTTGTTTAAATCAAGAATATAATCGTATCGTATACGAATGTTTTGAAGGGAAAATAGTATATGGCTCAAATATCTCAATTAATAGAACAAGCTTGGAAATATCTCGGCACTAAAAAATATTCCAGAAGTAGCTAGAGCTGCTTGGTTTGGCAATATTATGCAAGAGTCGACTTGGAATCTTCATGCCGATAATAATACTCATCGAGGATTATGCCAATGGGATAAAAATATCGTTGGCCACATTTTCTTAACGAATTTAAAGGTAACGAAGACAACCTAGAAGATCAGTTGAACTTCGGTTTATGGGAGTTAGAAAACGGCCCTTTAGAGTGGACTCCGGTTAATGGTGACGGTTATCCTGAGTGGCCCTGAGATTAAACAGATGACCGATGTTGCACAAGCAACATTAGCATTCGAACAATGTTTCGAACGATCTGGTGGCGCTAATGTTCCAGAACGTCAAGGCTATGCTCAAATGATTTATGATCATTTCGTTAAAGGAACTCCTTTAAGTGACGATCTGTTAGGCGAAGTACCTGCTTCTTCAGGCTCTAGTACAGGTGGTGCAGGTAATGGCGGTGGTGTCTATAATGCTACAGCTCCTTCTGATACGGGTACTAGAAGTACGTTTGTTACTAAAAAGAAAACCCCTAAAGTATTACGATGTTTTTAATGCTCAGAAGTTAGCGATCGGTAAAACTCCGTGTCAACCTGTTTATCCTGATATTGTATCGGTATATAATCAAGTACCAGAATGGGCACTCGGTAAAACGTTAGATAAAAACGACTGCCGACAACAAAGAAGTTAAGGATGCAACCGAAGTTAAATCAGTTTCTCTTAAAGACGGCAAAACTGGTTTCGAATCATTAAATACCGATAAAGTTACATTCGGTAAAGATAAAAAAGAAGATTCTAAGGATAAGCCTGTCGATAGTACGACAAGTGACGTTACTAAGACTAATGATAAGAATATTCCTGAAGCTAAGAAAGAAGATTCAGATAAGAAACCTGAAGATGCTAAAGTCGAGAACAATACATTAAGTGCTCAAGATAAAAGTCCTCAGAAATTAAATCCGCCATTGTATGCTTATGATACAATCGATGTTAACGACTGTTTTAACGTCGGTTTGCCGATTACGTCGGTAGCTGCTTACGGTAGTGAAGCGGCTAAATATCAGATGACTCGTATGCAATCTATTGCACAACGTCAGATTCAATTCGATCCGACTAAGCATGATAATGCCGTTAAGGTACCGACTCCTGGTATGGTGCCAAATCCGACAGATCCGTTTCCGACAGATTTGCGTATCCGAGATTTAGAATTACATATGCCTCGTATCGTAAAAGAAAGTATTAAGGCAACTGAGTTTGAACTCAGTACGGCTAAAAGCTCTTCTCGAGATGGGTGGCGACGTCGAGAAACGTATGGTTCAAGTCGAGAATCATTTGTCGACCGTAACAAGATATTTATTTAGACTAGCAAGTATTATTCCGATTAACGATATGTATTATGGCGGCAATACTCTTTACGAAAAGTATCGAGCTATTCGTCAATTGACAGACGACAGAGTTGCCGACGGTATGCAAACACAGATCGATCAATATATGACAAGTACTCGTATCGAACCGATTATTGGTCAAGTGTACGAGATCCTTAATCAGGTTGGCGCTAATCTTAGTGTTTTATTGGATAATAACCAATTATCATATTCTAATATGAAACACTACTGTGATTTAATCGATATTAAACGTTATCAAGAGCCGTTAAAACTAGCTAATATTGCTGAAGGTGCATCTCTTACTAAAAGCGATCCTCATAAAGATCTTAAAGATGAATGGCCTGAAGGTTTTTAAAATGGACTGGAAACTAGTACCTGTCGAAGAACAAGTTCCGATTATTAATTGGCGTCAATCAATTATCGATGACGGATCTAAACTGATGAACTCTCCTTCGATGTATGGATCAGTTGGCTGCTGGCGCGGCTATGACTGGCGATACTAATAACTTATTTTATTTAACCGCTGAAGAATGCCTTAAATCACAGATTCCATTATTTAAAAAGCAGCTGAATCTGCGGTAAGCAAAAATAAGTAGCTATAAGGATCAAGCTAAAAATATAGCAAAGTCTAAAGAGTCTTATGTTAAGATGGAAGAAGCCATTAAAAAATGCCGGTGTTCATAAAGATATTAATACTGTCGTATTAGCCGTTCTTATGTGCCTATTAAATACTTCGATTATGATGGTATTATTAATAAGATTAAAAGTGTTACTAAGAAGCTCAAAAGATGAATCTTTAATCGATAATCCTTTTGCTAGTAATGCTAGCCTATTATTATAATGAAGCATATATTGCTGGCGATAAACCGACAAAAAGATCCGACTACTGAGCTTAAAAAGCATGAAGATCTTAAAACTCGTTTAGACTTTGTATATGCATTAACAAATAACTCTGGTAATAATAATAGTGGCGGTCAATCTAATAAGTATTTTAATCTCGATATTAAAAAAATCAAGCTTCTTGGACACTATCTCAATTCTGGGAACCGTATACGATTAACGTTACCGGTAAGCGTGAAGAACCAATGGATCCGCATAATTCTTTAGAAAAAGCTTATTGAATTATGTGTAGCATATAAAAGAATTATCTAAAGAGTTTTATGCTTCAGAATTCGATAACGATAAATGGGGATTCTTCTTTGCAGCTCAATATATTCCGTCTATTAGTTTATCTGGTTTCCCTGGTGAAGTTCGTTCTAGCCATACACATCAAGGTATGGACGTCGTATTTATTCCCGATTCTCCTAAGCCTGAGATATTATCGATATGTGACGGTACAGTAATGGATACTGGCTGGGGCTATAACGCTGTAATGGTTAATGCTGCTAACGGAACGAATAAGACCATTGTATATATGCATATGGCACAGATATTCGTTAAAGCTGGCGATACTATTAAACGTGGTCAACCTATAGGCATAATTGGTGGTATGGGTCCTGATGGTCCTGCAACGTATGATGAACATCTTCATATCGAAGTATGGTCTGAGCCTAATCGTGGTGGCACATATGGTTCGATCGGTGATCTATATCCTGGCGTATTCCAAGATTACTGTAATGCGTGTATAAAAAAACTGGTAGCCAATTAAATTTTGCCGATTTTAAAAATAATATACTTGCATTATTTAAATAATTGATGTATAATAAAGTTGTATTTAAGGTACTCCCATTATCTTAAATACAAGAGGAGTATCCCTGAGCGTCCCCCCGTGTTCAGGGACTTCCATGGCACCAACGAAGGTAATAGTCTTCATGGTGCCTATCATACTTTTCCTCCTCTATAACAGCGTATGTAGATCGTGCGTAAACAAGACAAACCTCCTAAATATGAAAAAAATCTCTTAATAGCGTGATTCTAGACACACCCCATGTCTTCTGTTTAGTTTGCCTCCCTTTCTAATATAATAAACTAAAACGTTTCATGATAAAAACTCCTTTCTCCTTATATATATTGTCTTGTGGTCTGCATACGCAGCTCCTTAGCGGGATAGTCCAAATGGCAGAGACACAAGTCTCATAAGCTCGTTTAGTGTAAGTTCGACTCTTACTCCCGCTTCCACTATTGCAGAGTAAAACAGTATGGAAATGCGCCCATGCTGAAATGGTTTGACTCCATTCTCTGCGACCATGGAGAAGTGGCCGAGTGGATTAAGGCTACAGTCTTGAAAACTGTCGTACGGAAACGTACCGTGAGTTCGAATCTCACCTTCTCCTCCACATATATGTACAGGTGGCCGAGTGGTTAAAGGCATCAGACTGTAAATCTGACGACATTGTCTACGCTGGTTCAAATCCAGCCCTGTGCACCATCATTAACGGTATGTAGAATTCAGTATTAATTCTATATGCCGTTTTTTTATGCTCCCTTAGTTTAATGGTTAAAACGGGTCGCTTATAACGGCTTAATGCGGTTTCGACTACCGCAGGGAGTACCATTATATCTTATTGTATTATATAAAAATGTTTTCCTAAAACATGAATATATATTGTAATAAGATATTTTTATAATACGCAGCACTATTTAGTTTTATTTAATTACAGAAAGGTGAGTTTTTAAAAGTAACTTCTCTGCATATATAAAACTGCTTATACATTACATTATTTTTAAGTGCTGCGTATTCCATATCTTAAAGGAGATGAAATTATGAGAAATCTTACAAACAATACTTCACTTGAGGACATCATTTATGATCTAAGAAATGAAGACAACAAAGAAGATCTTGCTTTATGGCTAGAAAATAATGTCGAAGAAAAAGCAATCAATATGTATACGACCAAGGATATGACGATGGTTATGATAATGGCTATGAAGAAGCTATGCAAGAAGCAAAAGAAGAGCATGATGACATGATTGACTCCTATAAGGCAAGATTTAAAGAAAGATTAAAGAATATTTCTGAGAAGAATTAAAGAAAAATCTTCGAAGAAGTCTTTGAGGATAATTAATTATGATACAAAAAGTTTAGAAAGAAAAATAGTTATAAAATTTATCGATGTTGTTCTGATTATGCAATAGAATATGTTGTTCCTAGTGTATCTGGAGAATTAAATGGAAAAACCATTATATATAAGACAGCTAGTGGATGTGAACCACAAAAAGATTTTTAGATTTAGACACGTGAATTATAAAAAAAGCATGCGATATGATTATGTTTTTTTAATCCTAAAAATAAAGTAGGTGGATTATAAATAATGGATGCAGGAAAATTTATTATTGCTATAGGCGCAATAATTCTTTTTAATTAGCGTTGGTGGAATTTTTGATTTCTATCTTAAAAGATGTTATTAATGACTTAATTAAAGATGGACCTGATTTAGCTTTTAATTATGCTGGTATTTTCGTTCTTTGGTATTGTTATCGTTATAGCTGGATTATTAATTAGTTATTTATTTAAATAAAAAGGAGCTTTTATATGCTTACAAATATAATGTTTGGAATAAGTTTAATATTAGTTATTATCGCTATTATTTATGGCGAGTTCAAGGACTATTTAGTCTTACAGAACAAGATCCCTAAAAAGAATAAAAATCTACAGAGGAATTCTTTTTGGCCGGTATAGTCTTTTTATTTTTATCTTTGTTAGTAAAAATAAGGTGAGGTAGTATTTAATTGATTATTTCAACGATTGTAATGAGTCTAATAATTTTGTTCTTCGCAGTTATGATCTGCTGTTTAATTGTTGGTTTACACAATAGTACAGGTTCTGGCTATGACAAGGAAGACTAAACAATTCTGTTTTTATCTATACTTATTTTTTTAACATTAGGATTTGAATTCTTGGACAATTCTTTTGAATTATTTAATTCGTTTTTAGTATATTATTAATGCCGATAGCTTTAATATCAGCTGTATTATTGTCGATTGCGTTCCTTGTTATCGTAATAGGAGCAGCATCGTATGTGATAGAATTATTCGGTATCGATACTATATTTGGTTTAGATAACAATCCTGATACATTAGAAAAAAATTATTAAAAATTAAGCCTCCTAAAGAATAGGAGGCTTTTTGATTGGAGAAAAATAATATGAAAAGGTATAGCCGATTTTTTTCTTTTTAGTATTTATTATTGCAATGATAACTTATTTTTTTATCGTATGTTTAAAAAGCTAATAAAGTAAGTGGCATATCGTCCATCTTCTTTATTTAACATTAAAAAGCTTTTTGACCGGCTTTTAGAAAATTTACGACCGTCTACTGCATAACGATCACTACCACATAAAGATGGATTAATAATCATTTCGACGCCTTTAAGATCGGCTTCTCGTGAATGATGAAAATGACCCATTACGATATAGTCTGGTATTTGTTTCGTAAATAATGCTAAATTGTCGATAGCTTTATTAAAGTTATCTTTATAGCCATGGACACCGATAATACGTTGTCCACAAACATTAGCCGTGATAATTTCATCGTCGACGGTATTTTCGTTGAAGTGAATACGATCATTTCCTTTTAAGACGTTCTTTTAAGAACCAAGGAATGATATCGCTAAAAGATTCACCGTTCATTGCTTCTTCTTTTAGAAGGAGTAACACGGTCATGATTACCACGACAGAAATATAATTCTAAGTTAAATTCTTGGCTAAGATTGTTAAATAAATGACTTAGCGCTTCTGTTACACCGATAGTTTGTTCGATAAGATTTTCTTGAGATTCGATTCGTGTTTGAACATGAATGCCGCCGTTAATCATATCGCCTAACGTTAAGATGTGAATAGTTTTAATATTATTTAGTAAGCAATATTCTCGTGTCTTATTCATTAATTTTTTTCGACACGTTCATCGAAAATTTCATTATTAAATTTATTGAAGAAGTTATCGCTTACTTGTCCACGATGCCAATCACTTAATAATAGTACAGCTTCAGACTCGCCGCTTTGAAGATCTTTTTAAATTCGTATTTAAGAGGTTCAATTTTAGAAATCGCCTCGACGATTAATTCTTTTTAATAAAAAATTGATCGCTAATCGATTTTTAAATGTTTATTAAGTTCAGATCGGTTTTTGCTATTCACATTTTTAGCATGTGCGTTAAGAAGCATATCTACAGCTGCCGACGTTAGTTTGTCGTCGGTCGATGCTGGCGCCAGATTCTTTTTAAAAATCGTTGAAGTAACTATTAATCGTTGTAACATCAAGATCTATTTCAAAAAAAGTCTTAGCCAAAGCACTAATTCTTTTTACCGTTAATTTATTGTTTTTCTTGTTTAGCAAGATACATGCGATATAACCAAGAGACTAAATCTTCGTTTGGCTCTCATCGCGAACAATGATTCATAATTTATATTTTGCCATATTATTTTAAAAATACCTCATATTAAATAAGTATAATTAACTATTACTATTATATCTTATTTTTGGCACATGTAAAAATATATGAAGAGTTTTCTATACCATAAAAATCATTTGTTTGTCTTATACTGATTTGGTATAATAGATTTAGTAGTTCTATGTTTTATTAAATACAACATGTAGTATATTATGCGTAATATATATTCTGCTCTATTACATAGAACACTTTCTTTAACTATCGCGATTAACAAGAAAGGATTAATGATATGAAAGTATTATTTGGCGGAGATAACCGGATATCTCTACCTAATGACACTAGGATGATCGGAACCCTTCATCGAAGGTATGGACGAGCTTATTCCTAATGCAAACGGAAATCTACAGTATGTACATTTTAAGTACGAAGGACAACAATCTTTAAAAGTTTATACGTTAAAAGCATTTATATGCCGACGATGTAAAAATTATTACGGTTACTCCTAATGTATATTGGATGACAGAAGGAACTGAAAAACCGATATTCAAATTGGCGACGTTGTTCGTTTCAATACATACGATAAAGGTTGGAAAGTAACCGATATTACCGATACTATAGAAGATGCATATTCTATCGAGTTTGCTAATGGATCTCGTTCTGTTGTCGTCGAAGGTTTCGAATTGTTAATTAAGAATGAGGTTGATTAATTAATGATCGTAATTAAGAGAGACGGCCGCAAGGTCGATTTCGATAAATCTAAGATTATTGTAGCCATAGTAAGGGCACAACATTCTTTACTTAAAGATAATGAAAAAATAGCTAATTCTATTGCCGAAGAAATAACGCAAGAAGCTCTTATGCTCCAGGAACTGGATATTAAGCGTATCGAGAAAATGGTATTCGATCTTCTTGTCAAACATAAACAAAAAGACGTAGCTCGTGCTTATGAAGCATATAGAGCTGTTCAAGAATATCGTCGTAGAGAAAAATACATCTGATAAAGCTATTTTTAGGCCTTATCGATGGTACAAATATCGATACGATTAATGAAAATTCTAATAAGAATGCAAAAGCTGCTTCTACTCAACGTGATTTAATTGCAGGTGAAGTATCTAAAAGATATTGCTCGCCGACAATTATTACCACGCGATATTTTAGAAGCTCATGATAATCGCAGTATTTGGATTCATGATATGGATTATTTAATCCAACCGATCCCAAATTGCTGCTTAATTAATCTTAAAGATATGTTAGATAATGGAACGCGCATTAATAATAAATTAATTGAAAACACCTAAGTCTTTTCAAACTGCTTGTACTATTACAACACAGGGTCATAGCTCAAGTAGCATCCGGACAATTTGGTGGACAATCAATTAATGGATTCGATGAAAATTTTGGCGCCATATCTTAAAAATCTTATGATAAATATTTAGAAATTTTTGAAGATGAAGTAAATAAAGAAAAATTGCTAAACGTATGATGATGAAGGAATTAAAAGATGGTATTCAAACTATTCAATACCAGATCCAAACATTGAATACGAGCAATGGGCAAGCACCGTTTGTCACTTTATTTTTAAATTTTTAATCCAGATGGTGAATATGCTAATTACGCTGCATTGATTTGTGAAGAAGTGTTAAAAGCAACGTATTAAAGGTGTAAAAACGCAGACGGCATTTATGTTAATGCCAAGTTTCCCTAAATTAATTTATTGTTTAGATGAACATAATATCCATGAGGATTCTAAGTATTATTATTTAACAGAGTTAGCTGCTAAGTGCACAGCTAAAAAGAATGTATCCTGATTATATTTCTGCTAAAAATTAAAAAGAAGTACATGATGGAGAAGTATTTACCTGCATGGGTTAACACATAACGGCCCTATGTAAAACGATGTGAACTGTGTCACAAAACAGGTGTCCCTTATTTGGGGCTAACGGTGAACCCTTAATGGTAATACCGTGCTAAGCGTATTATTACGAAAGTGTAGAGACTATTGGTGATGAATGTAGCCAAATAGAGTAGAGACGTGCTACTCGATGCGCATCGCACTATTAATTAATAGTGAAGAGATAGTCCAGCTTGATTAATTAAGTTGTGTAGGAGTTTCCTTTCTAATTGGAAAGATCCTGAAACAGGTAAATATAAATGGGACGGCCGTGAGAATATCGGCGTCGTTTCAATTAATCTTCCGCAAATTGCTATTCTTGTTAGAGATGCTGAAGATAAAGAACAAGCGTTCTTTAAATTATTAGAAGAACGCTTGGAGTTATGCAAAAAAGCATTAATTTTTAGACATGATCGTTTATTAGGCACAACGTCTGATATTTCTCCAATTCATTGGCAAGATGGTGCATTAGCTAGATTAAAAACCAGGTGAAGTTATCGATAAATATATTTCCGATGGTTATAGTACTGCGTCTTTAGGGTTATATGGGAATCTATGAAGTATCTATTTTGTTAACAGGGTGAATCTCATACTAAGCATCCAGATCTTGTTACTAGAATACTTGCATTTATGAAAGATAAGTGTAATCAATGGAATAAAGAATATAATATTGGATTTGGTTTATATGGATCTCCTGGCGAAAAGCTTAACTCATAATTTCTGTAAAAGCCGATCGTGAACGATTTGGTGAGATTAAAGATGTAACTGATAAGGGTTATTATATAAACTCATTTCATGTAAATACGAGAGAAGAAATTAATGCTTTCGACAAATTAAAATTCGAAGCTCCATTCCAAGAAATTTCGACTGGCGGATGCTTAGTTATATCGAAATGCCTTCAATGCAAAATAATACTGAGGGCTGTATTAAGTATTATTAAATTCTGTTATGATAACATTATTTATGCAGAATTTAATACTAAATCAGATTATTGTCATGAATGCGGATTCGAAGGTGAAATTATTGCTGATGGACATGGCGATTGGGTATGTCCTAAGTGTGACAATAAAGATCACAGTAAGCTCGAGGTCTGCCGCCGCACATGCGGATTAATATAAAGGTTCGCGTTAAATCATCTATATGCGGGAACGTCCTTAGAGAATTGACTACTAAATTATTGTAGTGATATAATAATGGCTGAAGTAATTACTCAGGTATAGTAAAAAAGGTTAATTATTGGATAATCCGCAGGGAAGCTTCTTATATTAAATAAGAATAACCTCAACGACTACCATGGTGAGGGATATTATTATGATAAAAGCTATTGAAAATTTTACAGGCTATTATATAGAAGATAATGGAACAGTTTGGTGCGATATTGTTTCTAAATCTAGAGATAAAAATTAAAGAGATGAAAAAAACATCAATTAACACCAAGACCATTGCCTAATGGATATTTAAGAGTATATATGAGAAGAGATTCTGATTATAAAAGAGTCGATATGTATATTCATAGACTTGTTGCATTAGCTTTTATTCCAAATCCAGATAATAAAAAAATTTGTTAATCATATTGACACAAATCGATCTAATAATCATGTTGATAATTTAGAATGGTGTACATCTAAAAGAAAACAATCAACATTCTATGAATTTAGGTCATTTGTGCAGAGATGAATCTAATGGTAGATTTTATTCTGGATTAAATAATAATATTTAAGGTATAGTCTACTCCGCTAAAAAGTATCAGGGAAACCGACGGTACAAAGGATTTGGGAGACAACTTCTGGAATGAAGGTCGAACTAAAGAAATTCAATCTAGAGTACTCCATATTTAAAATTAATGGTTGCATTTAACTATTAAGTATAATATAATAAGTTTAGGCATAAAAGAGTTCCTTTTAAACTTACGAATAATGAAGAAAACAATTACTCTTCGCCTAATTATTATTTTTGAAAAGCTCAGCATAAAGAAGTTCCTTTTTAATTATAAAAAAAGCTATTGGAAGATTTACTTCTCGCCAGCAATTTTCATTAGAATAATGGTCGTAATAAATGAAGTCTTGTATGTCTTTGTTTTATTACGGCCATTATTTATTATGGAGGAAAATATGATAAACCAAAAACGTGATGCGATTATTAAATTATTTAAACGAATCTTGATTGAAGACGGAATTAATCCTGTTAAAAGAGGTAAGCTATTTAAAAGCGGCGTCTACGTTGTCGACGAAGCCGCCGATTATTTAACAGCTAATGATAGTAATACATTAGTAAGTCAATACGGTAATCAATATATCGATCAAATTAATAAATCGACATTACATCGGTCTATTAAAAGCTGTCGATCTTATGGACTTAGATGAATTAAGACTTCATCAAGCTTTTACATTATTTATCTGTATTTACTCATCAAAGAAGACGGAAGTTGTTTCAGTACTATTCCTGTCGATAAAGAGTCGACATATTTACCTAACGAATATTTAGGTTTAGATAACGATCAAGATCCTATTAAATTCACGATCATTTATCCGATTACGGTCGATGAACTTGTCGAAAAAAATTAAAGGTCTTGTATCTGGTATTGCATTAAAAACAAGAAACTATTGAATTATTAATGGAAATTATTCCGTCTTATACTAATAGATTTTCTATCGACGATTTTTAAGAATAAAGAAAATTAAAGCGTATTTAATTGACGCCGGTTATTACACTCCGTCTAATGCGATTGATTTAATTCGTTATATTTATTATAAAAAAACTGGCAGCACTCTTTTAATTAGTAGTAAATACAACAAACAAGATTTTAATGTTAACAGCTATCGTTATAACAGCTCTGAACTTTTAGCTTCTTTTGCTGAAAAATTACGGCGTCAGAAATAATTGCTAGAACGTTTAATCGTTATCGCGATTTTTGGATTATGCTAAAAAAGATAGTAAAGCTAATGCTAAAATTATCAATAAAAGCATCTAAGTTAGCAAAGAACATTAAATGTTCCTTGTAAACAATTGCCTCTCGATAATATTGCAAGTCCGTTTGTTTTAGATAAAGATATTGTAAAAAGAATTAAAAGAACGTTACTCTATTTAAGAAAATTTCTTTATATAATTATTTGCTAGCGAATTAACGCCTTCAGAATATAAATTATACAATATTCGAAATGGTAAAGTATTCGTTAAAAAAAGTCCGGTGAAAGATGTTATACATCGGTTGCTGCGCGTCGTTTAATTCTCATTGCTAACAGTATTAGAGAAGATCTTAAAGATAAAGTCGAAGGTAAGAAATTCTTATTATCTAAATATATTCAATATGCAGTACCGACATCTGAAAAGAATTTCATCGGTAATATTCCGATGTGTTCTAAGGTTAATGTGACAAATAAATTCTCTTTTCGGTATTCATTGGTTTTAATCAAAATGGATATCGTACTGATTTAGACTTACATGCCGAATCTAAAAGATTACATATTGGTTGGAATTGCGACTTAAAAAAATAATGCTGCTGCTTATACTGGAGATGTTACGAATGCTCCAGAGCCTAACGGTGGTGCAGAAGCTGTTTACTTTAAAGATGAATTTTGCCGACGATATTGTCGTTATAACTGTCGATAATTTTACTGGCTTTAAAAAAATATTACGACTAATGTATTCTTTAATTGGTTTATCGATAAAGAAGTATTAGATGAAGATACTATTTTAAGTATCGATTCTGATTCTTTATATATTAAAAGATTTTTACTTTAGAAAGTAACGAAGTGATGCTTGGTCTTATTCGCGCCGATAAAGACGGCAAGAAAGAATTCATTTTCTACAGTAGCCGATTAAGCGATCAAATCGTTACGACCTATAATCAAAAAATTAGAAGGTATTTTCTTCGGCGATTAATTCGACTATCGATAGTCGATTAATGTTAGAAGATTTAATCGCTATGTGCGGTGGTCTTATTACAGAAGATCCAGAAGAAGCTGACTACAATTTAAACGAAACTAATCTTACAAAAGATAGTTTTAATTTCTTATTTTAAATAAAAGGCTCCACTTGGAGCCTTTTCTACTATTAAAAAGGATTACTGTATGAAACTAATAGTTATCGATGGTGGCGACGGTTGCGGAAAAAGCAACTCAAGCTAATAAATTGTATGAATATTTAAAGAAAGAGAACTATAACGTTCATTTAATTAGTTTTCCTGATTATGAATCTGAATATTCAGCGTTCGTTAAATCGTATTTAGATGGAACGTTTGGTGGAAATGGCGCCGTTAATCCCAAAATTGCCTCCCTTTTTCTTTGCGATGGATCGTTATGCAGCATTTCAAACCAAATATAAAGAGTTATTAAAACAAGACGACGCAATTCTTATTTGCGATCGTTATACAACATCTAATGAGTTATATCAAGTCGTTCGCTATGAAAAAGCAACTGCTCAAGACCAGTTTTTACAATGGCTTGAAAATTTTGAATATCGATTATTACAATTACCTAAACCGGATTTACTCATTATGTTACGCCTCCCTATTAGAATTCGGTTAAACTTACTTGCAGAACGGAAAGGCAAGACTGGTGGTAATACTGGCGATATTCATGAAAAACGATGTCGAATATTTAAAGAAAGTCGATCATGCATATCAGAAAATAGCTAACCGATATAGTACGATTATGATTAATTGTGCCGATCATAAGGTTATTCGCGATATCGATGTGATCGCAAAAGAAATATTAAAAAAGGTTAAGGAGTGTGGAGTGTTAGATGAACAATCCTGAAAAAGTATTTATTTTAATGGTCGACGATAAGATCGAATCTCTTTGGTATAACGAAGAAAAATATTCGCGAAGAATATCAGAACTTCTTGGAAGATGGATATACCGAAGATCAAATCTATAAAAAACTTGTTACATTAATGACTTTAATGAGTGATAACTATGTTAAACAAAAAGATCGATTATATAATCTAAAGATGTCTGTTTTGTTAGAACTTGAAAGATTAGATAAAGAAGTTTCTGGCTATGCTCCTGATGATGATTATCTTAAGATTATGGATGATTTAGAAACTGCAATTAATGATTATTATAAAATGGTAGATATGATTGATACGGTTTATATACTATTTACTTATTCTGATGAGTATGATAATTCTGTGTTGGGTGTATTTTTCTCTTTAGAAAAAGCCGAAGAAAAACGCAAGAATACATCGACAAGAACTTAATAAGTGAAGATATGATTTTAATTAATGAACAACATATTATTCGATAGGAGACTTAATAATGAAAGTATTTTTATCTCAGCCGATGCGTGGTAAAAACACACGAAGAAATTTTAAGTAGTATTCGTGAAGTACAAGAATTTTTAACTAAATATCTTGACTCTACGAACATTGAAATTATCGAAAGTTACTCTCCTAAAAATAAAAAGTAAAGAACCTTTAGTTGCTCTTGGTGATTCTATTAAGATGTTAGCGAATGCCGATTTAGCAGTATTTTTTTAGATGATTGGAATCAATATCGTGGTTGCATTATCGAACATCATACAGCTAAAATTTACGAAGTTCCACATATTTCTATTAAGAACGAAAATGGATTATTGAAAGTAGTTGAAAAATAATGAATTACGGACAAATTCGTGAATACGATATTGCAAATGGTCCCGGTATTCGAGCTACATTATTCGTAACAGGATGTTCTCATCATTGCTTTAATTGCTTCAATCAAGAATATTGGGATCACGATGCCGGAGAATTATTCGATGAAGTGACGGCTCATAGACTTGTCGATTATTTAAAACATCCTCAAGTATCTGGCTTAACTATATTAGGGTGGTGAACCATTTTGAAAATGTCGATGGTCTTGTGTCTTTTTATTAGTAAATATTTAAAAAGATCAAGAATGGTTTAAAAATAAAGATATCTGGTGTTACTCTGGATATACGATCGATCAGATTATTATGGATCCTAAAAAAGTCGAGTTATTAAAATTAGTCGATGCTTTAGTCGACGGTAAATTTATCGATGAGTTAAAAAGATCCGTCTCTTAAGTTCAGAGGATCCTCTAATCAGAACATCTGGAAAGTAACATATAAAGATAATAAAATTATTATTGACGAATATAAAGAATTTGTGTAATATAAAAGATTGTATGCATATCGGTATAATGAGTCGAAAATATACGTAGAGATATGGGCCCACGGTATGCATACTCTTTTAAGAAAGAGAATTTAAATAATGGAATTAGCTTTAAATAAGATTATTGAATGTTTTTGAATCTCCTATTATTTCTGAAAAAGGTCATTGTACTCGCGTCATCGCTAAGAAAAAAATAATGTAACTTGGTATTTTCGATATTTATCAAGATATTGTATTAGCATTTGATGGGATCAATGAACAGGTCGAGCTCAAAACGATCGAAGAGCCTCGAAAAATTATTTAACGACTTGTTAACCATGAAAGATTACTTATTCGTATTATCTTTAGCTATTAGTTTGTCACAAATAGTTGAAGCACAATACAATATATTTAACGGACAATTGATAATGGTATTTTATACTTTCATTGTCGTTACTTTATTATATGTATTAGTGTTCTTATACAATAAGTTCCGAGGAAGATAATGAATGTTAATTGGAATGAGGTACATCCTGGTGAAATTATTTTGCATGGCAAAAACCAGCTGTCTTCATAGGCCTTGTCGATATCCATAATACAGCTATCGATATTCAATATGTTAAAGATGGTAAACAAAAGATTGTTTTTATCAGAAGAATGCATTCCAAAAAAGATTGTTGGAATCCAAAGAAGAGCACTAATGCTCAGTCATTTGGGAGGATCCGGCACCGCTTTCGCGGCACCGTTCCCTCCCTTTCTTCCCTTTATTTGCTTACAATCAAAATATCGTGTATAATAAAAATATAATTATAATATATATATTTTAATTAGCGAAAGGAAATCGAATGAAGAAATACGTAGCGTATTCTCCTGACGAAATCTTAATTTTTTTGGATGATCCTAAAGATAAGATTGTGTATAGTATCTTAGATACAGATTGGTCCAATAAAAAGATTGTCGATCAATTTTGTTCTGATTTATCTTATGATCATGTTAAGGCATATGCACTGTTATATAATAATGGATGCATTTCAAAAGAATTTGCCGTTAGTGAATTAACTTTACTAATGAACGAGATTTCTAAAGAAGTAGACAAGATCGCAGGTAAATAAAGATGAGAAAAATTTGAAGTAGTATCTCGATGTAAAAATGGAAGTTAAACTTCCTAAACGTAAAAACTAAGAAATCTGCAGGTTATGATTTCTTTGCTATCGAAGACATTGAATTGTATCCTAACAAATTATATGTACTACCGACTGGCGTTAAAGCAGCTATGGAAGACGATGAAGTATTGTATCTTCACATTCTGTTCTTCAGCAGCATTCAAACGTGGTGTACGTATGATTAATAGTGTCGCTGTTATTGATAGCGACTTCTATAATAATGAAACTAACGAAGGTGAAAATTTCTTTAGGTTTGTTATCTCATAATGATGATGTCGTTCATATTAAAAAAGGCGAATGTGTTGCTCAGGGTGTATTCCACAAATTTTTAATTACGGACGACGATGATGCAGACGGTGAACGCATCGGCGGTATTGGCAGTACTGGAATTTAATAATGCTTACTTAAGACGATGTATTTATTTATTATATCGTCTTTTTGCTGCGCAAGAAAGGTTAAATATGATTAACAATCTTACTAAAGCATGCAAACGTGCATGCACAGATTACAAAGATCTTAACATGTATAAGTTAAACTTTGTATTATTCTTTATGAATGAGCTTCATAAATTCAAACTCGATGCTCCGTTTTTCGACGAAGAATTTTATCGAAACAGAAGAATTCGGGCCCGTATTTACAATCTGTAAAGGATGCATATGAACCATACGGTTTATTTAACATTCCTCAATTCGGTGCTAATAATATTTTTGAAGAAGATGAAATTCTTACGTTAAACGAAAGCAATCAAATTGCTTCTGAAGAAGATAAGAAAAACTCATGAAGTCGTCATCTCTGAATTCCACTATGAAGACGACGGTACTCCAGTATGGACATTAGCTGATTTATCTTTCGATAACGAAGTCGAAGAAAATATCTATGGCTTTATTAAAAGATTCTATGGAGCCATTAAAAATTGAAGCGTTAATGCATATCTATTATAATTTATATAATAAAGCAGTAACGGCTAAAGATTTTGCCGATAAAATGGCGGCATGGATCGATTGGAAAAATCAAGGTGAACCAGAACCTGATAAATCTAAACCGATTAAATCTGTCGATCGTGAAGAAGAAAATTTAGAAATTACTGTCGACGATATTATGGAAAGAATCAAGAAAGTTCGTAATGCTGGTAATATAGAGCATTAGGAGGGATATTCCCTTTATGTCAAAAAGAACTTTTCTAATAGAAAGCAAGAGCTTATCGAGCAAATGGATAAGTTCGTTCAAGATTATAATTCTTGGGGCTACAGCGAAGAGGGTAAAATTATCTTCGACAAAGCTATGCATATGTTAGCAACCGATCATGCGATCTATGCTAAGATGCCGATCTTATGTAAAGGCGAAAATTGTATTTATAAAAACGATCCTTTACATAAAGCAGGACTCGTTAAAGTCGGTGAGCCATGTATTTGTGAAACGACTTTAATTGCTCAAAAAATTTATGCAGTATCAAAAAGAATTTAATCTCGATGAATCGTCCTATACCGATAATGTTCTTGTACATGAATTAATTACATTAGACCTCCTGATTTCACGGGCAATGCAATATATCAACAATAAAGATTATGATCCTGTTATCGATGTCGTTACGAATATAACTGAAACTGGTCAAGAAATAACTCAACCAATGATATCTAAAGGTATCGAATTATATACGACTCTCGTACAAAAACGCGATAAAGTATTTGAGTTATTGGCTGCGACTAGAAAAAGATAAAATTCGTAACAATGTCGACGACGCAAATCATGACACTGCCCTCATTAATAGTCTTAATGATCCTGATTTCTTCTTATCACAAGAACAAATCGAGGAAGAAAGAAATTCGAGGTTAAGCGCTTATGGCGAAAGTGAATAATGCGTTAGAATTAATTAGTGGTGCATTTAGTAAAACAGCCGAAGTCGGTAAATTAGCTTTTTGGATCTAATGCAGTCGCTAAAGAAATCGGTAAAACTGGTGCTCCAGCATTTGAGCAGGGCATGAGAACATTTGTCGATAATATGAATAGTAGCTTAGAAGGAATTGGTTCTATCGAAAAAGTTATTAGCCCTAATTATACGTTAGGTCAAATGGCCAAAGGTAGAGCTGCTGGGCTCGATACAACTCAGGCTCTACAATACTCTTATTTAAATAAAGAGTCTAGAGCTATGTTCGATAATCAATTTATGTCGCCAGAATTTGCTCAGCGAATGAATAGCGATAATAAAGAAGTCGTTAAAAGCCGCTAAAGAAGAATTATCTGCGTTTTATAAAGATAATGCTAAATACGATATGACTCGTCTCGGCGTTCAAGGTGTCGTTGCTGGTAGTGTTGCTTATCGTGTCGCTACTGGTGGTGGTTTATACCGTGATAAAAAAATGGCGAATTTAACGTTATCGGTATTCCGGGTATTTAATTATGCTTAAAAGGTGTAGTTAAAGGCGTAAAACTGCCGGCGAAAAAGTTATCGAAGGTGCTGGTTATATCGCTAGAAAAACAGACGACGCTATAACGAGTGGAGCTAATAAAGTTATTAACAGACAAGTTTCTAATCTCGAGAAACAAAAAAACAGTTCTCGGTAATATGGGTAGTCAATACTCTAAAGAAGAAGTCGAAGCTTATAGCTCTAAATATCGTCCTATGCGAAATACGGTTCCAGCTATTAAAGATGGCGCCAACGATTACTTTAAAGTTAATAAAGAATTTGTTAGTACTAATCCGGATAACTATTCTATTCCAGATCGATACAAATTAACAGGATACGGTGCTACGATATTAGGTGGTGCTGCTGCATTAGGGTGCAACAAATAATACGATCGAAGCAGCAATGGAGCCGACGTCGACAGCGAATATCGCTTCGGTCGGTACCGTTAATCCTGTTGTATCGGCTAGTTCTGGATTAACGCCACAAAAATGCATTCGATAATATGGGTGCATCTGGCGATATTAATTTTGCATTAAGACGTAACAATATTAAAGCACCAGGTACATTATAATGGCAGGTTTAAATATTTTAAAAAGGATTAACTGGCAATGTAAAAATCTGCTGTCGGACATGTCGGTAATGCTACTAAAAGCATGGGCACGGCCGGTAACTTAATTTGGGATAATAAAATTAATGCTGGCTTAGCGACTGCCAACGCAGTCTGGACTTATAACGATACACTCGACGAAGGTGGTACTAAGGCTAATGCAATACAAGATGCTGCTTTTTAGTATGGGTACCGATTTATTATTAGGCCCATTAGCCGGTATGGCAGTTCAAGCTGCTTATTATGGTGGACCAGCTTTTAGTCGGCATTGCTAATGACTTAGCTCAACAAGGTCGTCAGCAAATGCAACAAAGTTATCGTCCATTCTCTTGGACTAATCCAGTTAATTCACAACAATATGCAACTATGAGACAGGCAGGAATGGCCTTAGCTCAGCAATCCCAATATAGTTTACAAAACGACTATGATGGGTCAAGAAGGTAAAGCATTCCATAAATAAAAATTATGAAACAAGAACAAGATTATTCTGTAAAAGAATTAATGGTAATGCGCTTTGGAAGACTTAGTAAGATTAGATTTTACTAAGCTCAGTGAAAAAGGAAAGCTAGTCGTAATTAAACGAGATCCAGTTATGTGGGCGAAATCTTTTATTCAAATTTATAATATCGATTTAGATAAATATGCCCCTTGGACTCCACGTTGGTATCAGGCCGAAATGCTTCGTGATCGAAGTCTTCGTAAAGTATTCCGATGTGGCCGTCGTTGTGTAACTGGTAATCTTAAAATACAAGATCCAGGAACAGGATTATTTAAAACTGTAAAACAATTATTCGACGAGAATAAAAGAATTTAATATTCTTGCCTCGACGATAATTATCAAATCGAAATAGCGCCGAATGCTAAAGCATACGATAACGGCATTAAACCGGTATATCGTATTACGACAAATACTGGCCGCACATTCGATGCTACCGATAACCATCCATTCTTAACTGAATTAGGATGGTTAGAATTAAAAGATTTAACGATCGGTGATAATATTGCTATTCCGATGCATCTTAATTATTTCGGTAGTGACTCTATCGAAGAATCAGAATTAAGATTAATGGCTCAGAAATTAAATAAAGATACTTCATCTGATAAATCGATTCCTAAAGAAGTATTTTCTTTAAATAAAGAATCTGTGTCAATCTTTTTGTTTCTGAATTAATTAAAGATGCTTATAAAGAAGAAGACGAAGTTCCGATTAATCGATTATATTGTTCTGAATCGGGTCAGCTAGCATATCAGTTAGCTCACTTTATTAATGCGATTCGGTATCGTCGTAAAATCGTTAAAGAACGAAATTTTATTTTTAGGATTCGTCGATAAGAAAAAAATATAATCGAATTAAAAAAATCATTCTCATAAGAATATGTTCTCTGTTTATTATTCATATAAGTTTCAACCAATGACCGATAAACTTAATAAGATGTTTTTATCTTATTTAAAATATCATGAATTAGGAAAAACTAATTTTGAATATTTAAAAAAACAGGGCGATTAACACTCGAAGAATATTTAGAATCTAAAACTATTAATAAGGCTGAGGCAAAAGAACTTGCCGAGCATTTAGGGTTTTTGAATCGATCGAAGATATTCTTAATGGCGATATATTCTGGGATCCGGTTGTATCGATCGAATATCTTGGTGAACAACAAACATATGATGTATCCGTGCCACGCTATCGTAATTTTATTGCTAACGATATTATTTCACACAATACCGGTAAAACAGAAACGATGGTAGTGGAAGCATTATATAACGTCTTTACTCGTAAAAACTTTATACATATGTTTGTAACACCGTATCAATCACAAGTTCGAATGATTTTCGACAATATCCGTCAAAAGATCGATAGTTCTGCTCTTTTATTAAAAAAAGAAGTAGTAAGAGCTACGACAAATCCATATTTATTCGAATTCTCAAACGGATCCAAAATTGTTGGTTTTACGACAGGTGCTGGATCTGGTATGAGTGCTGCGTCAATAAGAGGATGGCGGAGTGATTGATTTCGATGGATGAAATGGATTATATGGGTGAAGGTGATTTTGATACTGTATATGCCCCTTTGTATGGAACGTGATACAATTGGACTAACATGTTCATCTACACCAACTGGTAGACGTTCTAAGTTCTACGACATTTGTACTCGAAAAGAGTTGGGCTTCACTGAGCACTATCATCCGACACAACATAATCCTATGTGGTCGGATGCAATGGAAGAAGAATTCAGAAACACATATGATCAAAAATGCTTATACACATGAAGTATTAGCAGAGTTTGGTGTTGAAGAAGCCGGTGTATTCGATAAGGATAAATTAGAAGCAGCCACTCGCATAGATAATTATACTTATTTCGATAAAGAATTTTTATAAGCCGGTATGGCCGGACTTAGATGATTCTAACGTAAAAATTCATATTCTTCCTCCTGGAAGAAGAACGTATACACCTAATCCATTTAGAACGATAGGCGTGGATTAATCCCGGTCCCTTTGTTAAGTAATTAACAAATGAAAACTTTTTGAATTGCTGGAACATCCTAATAGGACAATCAGCAGCGAAATCTTATTTTTAAATAAGAGACGTTCAACGACTATCTCGAAAGGGAGTAGAGCCAAGCGGTCCCGAAGCGGAAAGTAACCTTTATTTAAAAGGTTAATGATATAGTCTAATCTTAATAGTAATATTAAGCATATTGTATGTAGCGAATACAATGTAAATTGAAATATGGGACAAAAGTCAGGCTCCAACATCGATTCTGGTGTTAGAGTATGATCCTTCATTTAACAAATTTAGAATTATTAATCGTACAGAAATTGAATCTTCTGATTTTACATTTGATAAGGCTGTTAAAAAGATAATAGATTTAAATGCTATTTATAATCCTAGCTATATTTATATAGATCGCGGTTCTGGTAAATATTTGCCCTTTATATCGTAAGTGAATTATATGGTATAAATGTAGTGCGGTATTAAGCGAGAAGCTCAAGTTAAATAATTAATATGGTAACTCGAACCGAAGGCTTTATTTTTAAATAAGTCAGGGGCAGAGCATAGCAAGTGAAAAGATATAATCTTGCCAAGAGCCCGCACCGTGTATTCACATTATTTAACACGAAAAAGTATGCCGACCTTATAGGAAACTATAAGAGCTAGGAGATAAAAAAAGCTCCTAGGATAACAACGTGGAATATCAGATGGAATCTCTAAAGATTTACGGTAAACAACATCCTGAAACCGGACTCGATAAAAAAGTTAAGGGCTGGATGTTCTCAGAAAAGATTGATATTCAAGATCCTGTTACTGGCGTTTTAGAAAAGAAACATTTGAAACCGTTTATGGTTAATCAGTTATCTATTCTTATTGAACGTGGTAACTTAATTATGAGTCCTTACGATAATATAATTTTTAAACAATTAATCGATTATCGTGTCGAAAAAAGATTACGGCGGCCGGTGTTCCAGTTTATAATAGTAATAACGAACACTTTGTCGACGCATTAGGACTTGCTTATTTAGCATTCGTAGAACATTTCCCTGAATTAACTAAACTCGTTAAAAAAAGCATCTCATGATATAGCATACTCTATTAATAGAGGATCTGTATTACCGACATACGAAAAACGAGATTTAGATAATCCTTGGGAAGATAAAAAGAAAACGTATGAGTCTTCCGATGAAGCTTGGCGAAAGTTAGGCCCAGGCGAATCGTTCGATCGTCCATCGAGAAGATTATCTCATACACGAAATAAATTTAGTCGTACATTATTTTAGGAAAATATGGAAGACAATAATAAAATTATTTATCGTCCCTGATATACAGCCCTAAGCGACATTATGAAAGTGACGCCACTTTTGAAAAACTCCCTCTAGAGTATTCAACGATCCTATTCCTTGGACACCGACCGAAGAAGTTAAGAAAAGTGAAGTCGATGAATTATTAGCCGATTTAAAGACGGTATATAATTTGTTACCATACTTTCCGATTCAGATTAGGGCCAATTATCGAGACGATGATTGTAACAATTACGACCGATACGATTGTTCGTATCGATCCTCCAGATCCAGAAACGCCTCTTCCTCCGGAACCAGAAGATCCTAAACAATTTATTCCGGTCGAACCTAAAAATTCGGAGATACCGAAACCAATTGCTCCTAAGCCAGAACCTAATCATGATGATCCATTTGGGTTCCCCGATGTTCCGATTGTCGATATTAAACAAGAACCATCTGAAAAGATCGATAAGCTTGTATATCGATGGACAAAAGAGTAATTTAGTTCGCATTAAGAAACATTGGATCGATAAGTTAAAAGATTATCTTCAGGATTATTTATCTAAAATGTTCCATGCTGTACAATTATGTGGAGCTGAAGATTTAACGATATTGTTATTAGTATTCGATGGTTTAGCCGTTAAAACAGTTTCGGGTAAAAATGCAAAGTAGCTCATGATAGTATTGTTCGTAAATGATTTAATGATTCGTGAAAAGGCTAAGATGATGGCTAAGTTATACGGAGCTGACGAATTAATTAAGTTTATGCGAGCAATCGAAGCGGCGGCACAAACTCGTCAAGAGTATTATAATCATGAATTTTTATCGTATTGTCCGACAATGTTAAGTCAATATGAAAATGATTTCTTGCGAGAAAAATCGTGCTGTATACGATCAGAAGTATGTTAATAGTGTATATCAATATAATAAATTATTGATGTCGTCAACAGAATTAACGAAAGACGTATTTGATTTAACTGTTAATAGTGCATTTGCTAAAAGGCGTTTTAATTAATAACGGTATTAATCCATTCGAGAAAACACCGGAGCCAGATCCAGTCTTTTATTTAAATAATTTAGCTCCTGATCCTGGTAAAGTTGGTGCTAATGGATTATCGAGTACCGGTAATTATGGTAACTTGAAACCTGGTTCATTATCTGATAGAATTGTAAATGGTAGTGGAGGTACTGGAGTCATCGATACAGACTTTACAAAAGCAGTTGCATCTGGCTTAGTCGGTTCTACTATGGCAAATGGATCAGTTGGCTGCGTAGAATTCGCGACGAAGTTCGGTTCCTATTTTTTTCTAAATTCTTAGCCGATGAATTATCGAAAGGAACCGTTAACGTCGATGTATTGATGCAAAAATGCTAGAGCTGCCGGATTACAACATGTGACTAGCGGAACACCGGCAAAAGGTGATATAATAGTATATCATAATGATGCGGAAGGTTATAACCATGTCGTTATTGCCGATGGGCAAGGCGGTTATTATGGCAATTCATCTTCACAAAATAAAGGTGTCCATGGTAGCGACTTCCACGAAATGGGTGGTTGGACAAATTATGCCGGGTTCATTTCATTACAAGGAAAGTAAATGAAAATATCAGATTTTTATGAGGCTGAACAGCCCAAAAAGAAAAAGATTCTGTCCTTGGCAGAGCAGTTAGTACTGTCAAGGAGAATCTTATTAAAAGCCAAGGCAATAGCTTTTGGTCAATTTAATCGACGAGGATCTAATCCAGGTTCTCGCACATACGATTTAGAAAAGAATTAAAAATGCAATTCTTACCGATTCATATTTATCGGTAGCAATTAGAAAAATTCTCTCAGCTTATTACAAAAGCCGGGTATCAAATTAAATCTAAAAATGAAGCCGCAGCTGATTATATTAATGATAGATTGCGTATTATAGAATTTCGTTCTAAAAATTCCTTTTTATGTTTTGATAACTTCTATTGCAAAAAGACTTGTATACTTTCTCAAATTCGTATATAATTAAAACTAGAGATAATGATACGCAAAAATTTGGAGTTAAAGCAGATCAAATTTATAAAGGCGGTTCGATCTCTGGTTTATTCTTAGCAGATCCTTGCAATGTCACAGTACAGCGAGGAGACGATGGAAGAATTGATCATTACCTAATCGATGGAGAAGAGTATTCTCCGAACGATGTAATTCATTTGTACATCGATAAAAATGAATAATGCTGAGTATGGCACCTCTAGAATGTTTACCGTTCTAGAGGATGCATCTATGCTGCGAAAGCTGAAGGATTGGTTATGACGATATTATATCGTTTCGCCACTCCTATTTTGCATATAAAAAGTAGGTAATACTGCCGAAGGTCAATATGCTACTCAAAAAGAAATTGACGACGCAAGAAATGCTTTTCAAGATATGCCTAATGACGGCTTTATCGTAACGAACGAAAGAACGACAATTACGTCTGTTACTCCCGATATGAAAGCTAACGATTTATTAAATTTCTTATCGTACATGGAGCAACGTATTTTTACCGGTCTCAATGCTTCAAAAATCTTCGATGGGTCGAGGTGGTGGACAGTCCTCAGCCGACAATACGGAAGCATTAATGCATGACGAAGTAAAAGCGTTCCAGAATGTAATTTCTTCTTTTTATCGAAAAATATTTATTTACTGAATTATTATTAGAAGGTGGATTTAATCCATTAACTAATAAAGATGATTATGTATTCTTCGACTTTAACGAAGTATCGATCGATACAAAAAATTAAACTTGAATCTCATGCGATTCAAAAATATCAAGGTAATGTTATTACTCTTGATGAAGCTCGTCGTGAACTTGGCTTCGATAATGAAGTATCTGAAACGGATATGTATGCATTTAAAGTTACATTGGAATCTCAATTAGAACAAATCGATGCACAAGCAGATGCATCTATTAAAACGTCCAAAGAAACGATGCAATTACAACCTGCTCAACAATCAAGCAAAGACGGCTTAGATGAACGTAGTTTTAACGGAAAAAGAAACAATCGACTCGAATAAATACTTCTCGAACGATGCAAATCCTCAAAATCAGAATACAATTCAAGATAATCCGATTGCGAAAGAATTCGTAATGAAGGAATCTTTTAGAAGACAATATTAAAGATTATGAGAAAAATTTTAGCGATATACACGCAAGTTACAATCGACTAGGTAATATATTGGCGAGTCGTGGCTCTACAAAGCCTGTAGTTACCGAACTCTTGAAAAAGTTAAATAAACATTTGACAGAGTCCGCAAGGCGTGGTGTTAACGATTCACATGCGAACAATAAAACTAATGGAAAGATAATTGATCCGATAGTCGATTCATTTGAAGACTATTCTTCAAAAATTAATAAGATAGTCGAAGATTTAAAAATCTGCGACAAAAAAATAATAAAGATAAAATATACATCGATAATCAACTTTCGAAAACGGAATATCGATTAAGATTCTTATGTGATTATCTCACAAAGAAAGCTTACTGGTGGAATTACGTTCAACAATGTAAAACCGACGGTGTAAAAACAATCGAAATTCAATTCGAAAATAGCGATCATCAAAATGGCCGCATGACCCATTTCGATATCGATAAGATTACTATCGAAGATATTCCAGCTTACACTCCATATTGTAAGTGCTCAATTAAGCCTATAATGAAAGGATAAACATGGAATTCCGTGAATATCTTGGGTTTAATCCTGTAGACGTAAAAAGAGTCCGCAGTCGCACACTCTCATTCTTTATCTAACAACGTTAAAGCTAAAGGATTAAAAGTGGAAATAGAAGCACTACATTTTTATCCGTATGCTACTCGTAATGATACACGTTATTACGAATCTGCAATGAGAGAGTCGTTGCATAAATGGACTTATCCTTATAACATTCCAGTTATTAAACATCATAACGACGAAGACGGTGAAACAATCGGTCGCGTTATTAATGCCGAAATTAAAGAATCTCAACGATTACCTGGTACGAAAGCATTAGTATTAACTGCCGATATTTTTAACGCCTGACGCTCAAGAAGAAGTTAAAAATGGTTTTGTTAGATACTGTAAGCATTGGCGCTCGCGGCGACGAAGTTCGTTGTTCTATTTGTGGACAAGATTTAGCGAACGACGGTTCATGTGAGCATGCTCGAGGAACTAAATATGACGGCGAGATGTGCTATTGGGATTTTAAGAAATTAGAACCCTAAAGAGCTATCCTACGTTATTGTTCCATCTGATGCATATGCTAAGAATATTAAAGTATATGATGATAATGCAGAGCCGGCTCAAGTTGAACCGGTTCTTCCTATTAGCTCATTAGAAGGAGAACATGACGGCAATAAAATTGTCGTTAAAGAACACATGGAAAAAGAACCCTAAAGTAATTCCAGCAGAAGTCGAAGCAAAAGAATCTGCTGAAGTAACTCCAGCTCCTGCTGAAGAAACAGAAACTCCAGCTAAAGTTGAAGAACCTACTGAGGTTAAAGAATCCGAAGATACTAAATTCGAAGAATTGTCTGCTAAAGTTCAAGAGCTTATCGAAGCTAAAGAACAAGTAGAAAAAGATTATAAAAATTTAGCTTCGATTTCTTAGTTTATAAAAATGAAGTTCGTGAACAACTTCAAGCTGTTGTATCTTCTAAAGAAGAATTGCAAGAAGCAATTGATTCTGTAAAAACTGTTAAAGAAGGTCTTGAAACTTTGCGCTCTGAAAGCGAAAAAAAGCTTTACAAGACAATGTAACAACCGTTAAAGAATCCTTGGAAGAAAAAAATTAAAACAATTGAACTTTCCACTTCCAAAGTCGAAGATCCTGTAAAGAAAAACTGAGGTTAAGCCAGTTGTTGAAGTAACTGAATCCTTATCCGATCTTTACAAATATTTTAAATAATAAGGAGCTCTATTACAATGCCTAATTTTGATCTTAGTAAAGGCCCTAATCGCTTCACCACTGGTTCTAACGGTAAAGTATTCAAAGGCCTTGGCTTCAAAAGCTTTCAATAATGAAGAACGTCGTGTAACACGTACTCAAGTTCGCTTGAACACTGCAAACCATGACACTTCTAACGTATCTTACTGGTTGGATTCTCGTTTGCCAGTTGCGTTCCGTTATAACTACGCTGAAATGTACAATCAATTGGTTATTCCAAAAGGTCGTATCGTAGCTGTAGATCCTGACGTAAAATCTGCAAAAGAAAAATCCTGAAATTTTCTTAAACGTATTAACACTTGCTAACGGCGGTTCCCCTGTTCGTTTGCGTAAAAGCTGGCGATACTTATAATGCTGCTACTGGTTTGGTATCTCCTGTCGGCGTTGGTCAACCATTGGAAAACATCGATGTTGAATGGACTCCAGTAAATGCTGCAGCTTATACTGCTGATTTCTATCAACCATTTGCTGGCGGTAAAGGCCCTCGTGCTTTGGCTACTGATGCTGGTTTAGAAAAAGATAAAGTTACTGGTCTTTTAAAAAGAAAAATGGTAAACCATCCATGGCTCATCGTGCTGGTAACGTGCCTATCGGTATCATGTCCCGTAACGAAGCTACTCGTGATGAAAACGCTTGGAACGGTATGACTCCTGGTGCTATTAAAACTGACGTGATGGTAGAATTGCCTCATTTCTTATTTAAAGATAAAAGCAGAGCAAAACCCTTGGGGTAGTGCTTATGGCGCATTCTTGCCTGGTGACCTAGTAAAATCTGATGAAAAACGGCCGTGTCGTTAAATCTCCATTGTCCGACGAAACTCTTCTTGCTGCTATGACTCCTGCTGAAGTTGAATTTGAACGTCAACAAGTTATTGGTCAAGTACACGAAGTAAATCCTAACTTGGTACCTGAAGGTTCCACTAAATGGATGAAATGGGCTATTGGCGATCAAGAAGAATTAGCTCAATATGCAGCTGATGGTTATGGTCGTTCTTACCGTCGTGGTGAAGATGTTTACGAAGATTATGCTTACTTCCGTGGCATGGATAACTACGAATATAATTCCTTGTATTCTAACCATGACTTGAACATGAATGCTTCCAACAACAAATTGGACATTTACGATTCTCGTATGGGTGCTAAATATGAATATATCGGTATTCCTGGCTTAACTGATGGCCGCAATGTTGCATCTACTGAACTTAAAGACGTTCTCGTAGGTCAAATGCATGCTGCTGAAGCTGGTAAAGAATACTTAGATTTCAACTTCCAAGTTCCAGATCGTTTTGTAAAACCTGGCACACTTCAAATTTCCATTAACGGTTCTGCTTACACTCCTGTAGTAAAAGGTGGTTTAATCGCTAATGCATTCGAAGTAGTTCACTATAATACAGAAGATAACTTGCTTCGTCTTAAAGTTGTAGATCGTGCTGCAGCTGACGCTATTATTAAAGCAGGTCCTAAAGAAAACTGTTGATGTGAAAGTTTCTTATACTCGCGAAGGTCTTGCAGGTGTTCCTACATTCATGGATTGGGACGGCTGTGTAGGCGCAGTTAAAGTATTGTTGCAAAAATAATAGGAGTAACGCATAATAATGGCTATCAATATTAAAGAATTTTTGGAAGATGTTAATACGAAGCGTTCTGCTGCTGTTGAAGCTGCTAAAAAAAGAAGGCTTGTCTCCAGAAAAATTACAGAATCCGTAAAAATATGATATGATGAAAGATATGGTCGGCAAATTAAACAAACAAAACTTGTCCGATAAACATTTCTCCATCAAAAGAAACAATTATGACAACAGACGTAGTTGATTTAGTTCCTCGTATCATCGAATCTAAAATGATCGAAGCTGAAGATACTCAATCTGTTATCTCTCCATTCTTCACTAAAGTTCAAGCTGGTAATACTAACGGTACTGTAGTAGTACCTATCATCGGTGAATTGCAAGCTCACGAAGTTGCTGAAGGTGGCGCTTACAACGATGAAGCTGTAGAAATCAATACTTTGGAATACAATTCCATCGAAGTTCGTCCTAAAAAAATCGGTCTTAAAGTAACTCTTTCTGAAGAAGTTATCATGGACTCTTACTGGGACATCATGAAGCCAACCTTTTCCCTGTATTGGTGGCGCTATGGCTCGTTATAAAGATGAATGGTGTGCTCGTGAATTCTCCGAACACGGCCATGTAGTATTCGATAATGCTTTGGCTGCTCAAAACCCAGACGCTGCTACAACAGGTCTTGGCGAAGATTCCTTGCCAAACAACACATTGTCCGTTGAAGACTTTATGTCTATGTGCTTAGCTTTGATGGCTAACGATAAGACACCAACAGACGTTATCATGCATCCACTTTGCTGGTTAGTATTCGCTCGTAACGCAATGGTAGGTCAAGGCTTAACATTCGGTGCTATGGGCGCTATGAATGTTAACCCATTCGGTACAACCTCAAGGTACTGGTGGTTTCGCTGGTTTATCTAACAACATGGGTCCTCAACAATTCGTATTGAACGAATCTCAAGCACGTTTCAATTTGCCAATGCCAATTAACGTAATCTTGAGCCCACGCGTTAAATTCGACAAACAAAAACAAAAACATTTGATATGTATGTTATCGACCGCAACAATATTGGTGCGATCGTACAACGTGAAGACTTGTCCGTTGAAAAATGGACTAATCCTGAAATCGATGTTCGTATTATCAAAGCTAAAGAACGCTATGGTATCGGCATCATGGATAACGGTAAAGGTATCGCAGTTGCTAAAAATATTTCCGCAATGCCATCCTATCCACGTCCAACTGTTGTTCGTGTAACTGAATAATAGTAGTTAACTGGAGGAGCTTTTCGGAGCTCCTCCTTTTTAATTTAAATAAAAAGGAATTTATATAATATGAAACAACAACATGAAGTAATTGCCATTGTTAAATTGGCCTCTGGAGAAACTGGCTATTGGGATCGCTTGTCTCGTATGCGTTTATCTCGCAAAAGAGCCTTACGGTTTCATCCATGAAAAGATGGATTTAACTAATATTCGTAAATCCGTTCGCATGGGTCGTCTAGTATTAGTATATGGAATCCTTCCAGCAGAGCAAGGTACATATTCTCCACTTATCCGTAAATTAGTTAAATCTACTAATTATGATATCGTTTCCTCTGGTTTTTGTTAATCCAGAAGAGGCTAAAGAAAAAGTAGCAGAAGAAGCTAAGCGTGCTGGTATTATTGCTGAAGCTCCTGTGGTTAAAAACAGAAGAACCTAAAGTTAAAAAGAAGAGGTGACTGAAGATGGTTTGCAAGAAAAAAAGGGCAAGAAGGGTTGCAAGTAGAACCTGAAGCAAAAAGCCGAAGAAACTATTGCTCCGGTAGAAACTACAGAAGAAGTTTCTGTTGAGCTTGAAGAATCTAACGAAGAAGAAACTACTGAAGAAACTTCCGAAGAAAAAAACCTAAAAAAACGTGGTCGCATAAAAAGCTAGTAAATAAGGTGTAGCATGTTTAAAGAATTTGCTTTTGGTCGACATGGCTGTTAATCCTATTGAAAAGCAAATCAAACTTTTCTTTACTGGCAATGTCGATCCAGACACTATTAGTAGCGATACAATCGCTATGGTTCATGCTGAATCACAAAAATTTATCGTTTAAAAATATCGTACAAGTAAAAAGCTTGTTATTATTACTGTGTTAGACGACGTACTTCCTAATGAAGAATATCGTCTCGATATCAATAGAACGATTAAAAGATATTACTGGTGCACCATTACAATCCAGCTTAATCAGACACGTATATTTTAATACAAGTATTTATTCTAACGTAAGAATTCTTAGCCCGGCTAATCATGAATTAGTCGACGGTACTTTTTTAACTGCCAATGGCAAGAAATACTTCGAGACAAACGAAGAAAACCTGTATTAGAATATCGGCTCCAAATTGCCGACAATAGTTTATTTAACCCTGTTGAAATAGACACAGTAGTAGTCGAAAAACAACAGATTAGTTTTTCCCTAAATTAAATAAACAACAACAATATTATATTAGAGTACGTGTCGAAAAAAGATGGTGAGTTTGGTGCATGGTCTGAATTGGCTACGTTTACTTATGATGGCCCTGAGCGTATTAAAGATCGACTCGAAAAAGCCGAAGAAAATCCTCATAAAATAGATCCAGTATCTATTTGGGCACCATATAATTACAAACGTAATATGCATAACAATAAAGTTAATCTCGATCAAAAATCCTACGCCTTCTGGCTCTATGACAAAAGACGAAATTAACGATGCTACTTCTTTAGGATTATCGAATGAAGTAACAAATGCATCTGGGAATACATCGACGACAGCATTAACGCCTGAAACAATCGAAAAGATTATGAAAGACGGTAATGCTAATAATGCAGCGACGACTATTAAATTAGCCGACGGTACTATTATAACAAGAGCGACTGCTGGTCAACCTGGAGTCGTAGTCGACGAAACTCCTGCCGATCAAGATATTCGACCAGTAATTATTCAAGAATTAAAAAGTTATCCAACGTCCTAGACAAGGTACTGACGATGGATTTGTATTTGAATTCGATGCCGAAATTAAAGATGAAGGTATTCTACAAAAATATCGAAATCATCAGAAAGGATTTCTAATGGCAGAGCCTTTTGAGTATACGATATTTGGTAATCGTTTAGAATTAAAAACCGATCGGCGGAACTAAGCCTGATTCTTTATACGAAATTAGAATTAAAAAATTAGAGTCTGTCGACGGTAAAAAGTATTAAAGTATAAAGTCTATACGGTAGCATCAGAACAAATTAGTAATTTTTATACGCTCAGCGACGTTAATTATCTAATCAATGTATTCGATGCTAGTGATACAGAAGTATTATACGCATTAAAAAGAAGCAAGTCGGTTTGCACAGTTTCTATTAGACCAAATTCCTGGTTATGAAAAATAGAGCCGACTTACCTTATCTTTTACAACAATTTTGTAAATTAAGAGCAACGTTAAGTCTTGTTAGTAAACATGCTGTAACGACTTCTACTTCCGGTAAGATCTCAGGTCATATCGGTAATATTAGTTTTTGGTTCGACTGAATCTGGTGGATCTAGTTCTTCTAGTTCTAATGGAAGTGGAGCTCCATCTTTATCTGATTTAATTAAAAATGATTAAAGCCGAGATGGAGATTTTCCAAAAGTTAATTGTCGATCCTACGTATCTTACTATGGGCAGAGCTGAACCTCGTGTCGGAAAACGTTCTTATACTGAAAAACGTAAGTTACATACATTCCCGACAGACTTGTTAGATAATTTATCTCGTTCTCTTAAAGCATTGAGGAAAACATAATGAAAAACCTCGATGAACGCATTAATGGTTTAATCCAATTAATGGAAGTTCCTGTATGGTTAATTCAAGCAAATAAACATATTAATTGTACATGTATGGACCCGGTTTCAAAACACGGTGATCCATTTTGTGAAAAATTGTTTAGGCCTTGGACATAAGATAACGATACGGGAAGCACGCGCATCTTCAACCGTTATTTTCGACAGACAGTGCCGACAATAAATTATTCTTAATGCGTGGTTACGATATTTATCTTAGAAATGAATTTCCAGTTTTCCCTGGAGACATTATTGTCTTCAAGGATAAAATTATAAACGTTACATACGTAATGGACTGGTATTCTAATACTATGGACTGTGTTTATTATGAAGCTAATGGTGTCGATTATAAACGAAATCCAGAAGCATTTATGAAAAACTTTAAAGCATTGATCGGAGGTGTTTAGATAATGGAAGATAAGCATACTAGCTTATTAATTATCGGCAACCCGAATATACAAATAAAACTTGTAAGATCGAGAAATTCGATTTACTTTCGCAAGTCGAAGAAGAATATGGAAAAGATTCTGATTTATATCAAGCATATATGATCGCTCAAAAACTATGGAGCGCCATCCATATATTTAGTGAATATGAGAACAATATCTGATTTTCAAAAATATAGCAAAAACAACTTATCGATTACGACTTCGCTTATATTTGTCCGACTCAGATTAAATTCTCCGATAAATATACTGATCGATATAATAAAAAAATTTAACCGAGCATTATTTAAATTTATTATCTTCTTCTTTGTAAAGAATAGAAGTTTTTATTTTTTTGCTACCGATAATCATAGTTCATTATACGAAGATATCGATGCATTTTAATAAAGATTATAATAATAAGTTAGCAGAGTATACTGCTATTAATAATAAGAACAAATACTTAGATAATATAATTTTTGTCGGCAACAACCTGAAATATGTGCACTTCTGTAATATAGTTGTAGCTGCGAAATTAGCAGCCACGCCTATCAATAAGTACCCCTGATTTCGATGATGAGGATACTGACTTTATTATAGATTATAAAAGACATGCTTCCTAATGTTTGTTATTTCAAAAATAACTATCGGACCGAGTACTACTATTGAAAATTTAGTTAACTTATCTGACGAAAATCCTAATAAATCTGTTATGGTAATGCGGATCATTAATTACTTAATCAGAGAAATGGATTTTCGAAGAATATATAGGTAAGAACTACCGTAAATTTTATTTAAATAAAATAAAAGAACGGTTAGATAATTTACTTAAAGATAATGTTGGCTTTGTTCTTTACGATTATCATATCGACAGCATTGAAGAACAAATCAGTAATCATGGATATGGTGTGGACATCATTTTACGATATACATTATATCCATTATTTACAACAGAATCTTATACTGCGGAGCAAAGACTATGACACAAGAAATTAATGAACGTTTTTGTACTCGACCAAGTACGGCGTCAAAAAAGAACAATTGGTTGCAGTCACTAATCCCGGTAGGATACTGAATAGTCGAAAACGTCTCGACCGATTACGGGCTGACAGTTCCATTAGTTTCGACGAATTTATTGCGTTACTCGTAGAACTCGTAGAGAAAGCATTTCGTGAAGATAACGTAAAGATGAGTCCTGATGAAGGCGTTACGATTAACGACCGAGATCAGGAAATTAATCATCCTTATATTTTCTTTAAAAATTATTAGCGGTGTACCTGCTAAAGATTTAAAAACCAAGATTAATGGAAACGACTATTCGTCGTGCTCCAGGAAATCCTGATTATCGTCCCGACGATAAATATCCCGTTAAAGAAAATATTGAAGAAGAAGGTGTCGATGTGTATCGTCATGCATTCAGATACGTCATCCAATTTGACATCTTCGCAACTTCATACGACCAAGCTAATAAAGTTCTTAAAGAATTTGAAGAGCTTATGGTGGACTACACTGGTTATTTAAAAAAATGCGTGGTGTGTCTGAATTACTTTTACGATCAACGCTTAACTGACGAATCCTACGTTATGTATCGTGAAAAATATTCTATTAGAAGTGTTCGCTATACTTTAAACATCGATAAAAATGTATGTTGTAACTAGCAAACTTATCGAACGTTTACTAAATCTTGGTAAATAATTTCTTAAGAGGTTTAAATATGGCTTTCACCTTTAAAGAGGAAATCCTTCGAGATCTTCCTGGTGTATTCGTCGAAGTCAATTCTGTAAAGAAGAAACTTTATGACGATTCTCAATTCGGTACAACTGACGCAGTTCTTTGTATCGGTACAGCATTTTGATGGTCCTAACGGTGTTCCAGTACCTATTTATGATCCGACATATGCTAAATATACTTACGGCGATACTTATGATCGCACAACTAAACGTGAAGTAGACTTGACTGCAGCATTATCCGATGCTTACAACTCTGGTTGCCGTACTCTTTATGGTTTCCGTATTGGTGGTTCCGAAGCTCAAAAAGATTTTTAAATTACGTTCTGACGACACTCTTCGTTTGCGTGTAAAATCTCGTTTCCCTTCCAATAAAGCAAAACAAGTATACTTTACTTTCGATAATACTCCTGGTCAAGAAGTTTTTCACATTGTATAAACCAGTTTCTAAAAGCAACTGCTTATGAACGTTACAATGCAATGGTTAACGATGAAAACGAAATGATCAAAAATCGACATTCAATTAGGTTTGATGGGTGCAGGTTTTAATGCCGATACTACTATTAGCGAAGTAATTCGTTATATCAACAAACACCAATTGAACAACGTCGTAACTCTTTCTATCGTAAATAAAAAAAGGCCAAGACGTTACTCTTCGTAATGATTCTTATGATTTGGCTATGGGTTCTATCTTCCCTGGTACATATTTCATCGGCCGTAAACGTTCTTTAATTCCATGCCGCACAGAAGTTCGCACACATGTAATTAAAAAAACAAAAATCTCCTAAACCTTTCAGTTCCTTCACTGGTAAATATTTCCATACATTGCGTATTAATACAGACGTTAATGCTGAATATCCAATCTATTCTGTAATGGATAAAGACCTTAATGAAGCTTTCGTAACTGTCGGTTTGAAAATGTATTCTCATAACGATTATCTTTTGACTCCTGGTGCATCTGCATTAGCGTTCGAAGAAGACGATAAAGATTATGAAGATACTAATATGACTAACTTCCAAAAATACATGAAGTTAGGGTTCCGGTTTTGCAGTAACTGCAACTGCATTCCCTCGTACAAACTCTACTGGTCAATATTTAACTCCTCGTGTTAAAGAATCTGAAGTAAAAGATAAACAATACATCACTGCTATCGGTGAAGGCGCTTACTCTGTATTGCAAAATGCTGATATGCCTTATCGTGTATTGGGTTCTCAAATCTGTGCTGACACAGTAATCGGTGGCCGTTTACCTAAACCAAAAGATTTCTTAAAAAGCATTCCCTATCGATGTAGCTATGGTTAATACTGTAGCAGCAGGTGCCCTGTAGTCGATACAGAAATGTTTAAATTGACTCCAGTAGTTAATACTAAAGACGTAAAACACGCACCTCGTTCTTACAAATTTAGTTTCGTAAAAATCGATGATGCTGATGCTATCGTTGATAGTGCTATTTATCAAAACGAAGTATTTACAGTTATTCCGACTGTAGCTAATGAAGCAGCTCTCGATTTAGATAATAAAACTTATGAAGTTGGCCAAACATTCTTCTTGCAAGATACTAAAGAAGTTAAATCTATTACCTTCGACGGCAAACTTCAACCTGCAGTATCTGCTCATCAAAAATTCAAACATTTCGTAACTAGCGATAAAAATTATTGAAGCTGAACCTGCTACTGGTAACACAGTAACATTTAAAGACATTACTGCTCTTACAGATCTTCAATACGATACAGCTATGAACGGTTTGTTATCCGATGCTGATGCAACTACTGCTGCATACTATGCAACTACAGCTGCTGCTTCTGCTGCAACTGCTGGTACTGCTAAATATGTATTGTTGTCTGTAAACGACGTTCTTTATGTCGGTAAATATGACGGCGGTCAAGTAACTCCAATCGGCGAATACGATATTCTTATTAATAAAGAATCTCGTGACGACAAAGTGTTAGCTTACGTTGAAAACTTCGATTGTGTCGACAACCGTGTTATTATTTCCGTAACAGACTTTAACTATCGTACTGTAGCAGAATTCATTTCTGACTTAAAAGATAATGTAAACTTTGCCGATACATTTGCTGTTGAAATGACAGATAACGGTATCGTAGAAAAAGACGCTCTTATCGAAGAAGTATTGGAACCAGTATTGGTTGGTGGTAAAGTAGCATTAGCCGATCTTAAAGCTGACCGTACAATCGATTACGATTATACTATGCGTATCCCTTACCGCACTCCAGATAACTTCGCTCGCCAATTCGCTCAACATTGTATGTATACAGAATTAAAAACTGCACATACTCATGGCGTAATTGGTATGGAACGTATCTCTGATTACACATTGTCTGGTGTCGAACAAAAATTCCAAGACCTTAAAAATCTTGATTTACATCTCGATTTGAAACGTGCTAACGGTCAATCCGTAATCGATGATGACGGTATGCCTGTCGATATCGGTCGTGCAATTTCTTGTACTTTCTTCCAAAATAATGTACCTGTTTACAATTCTACTTATGCTTATGTAGGCAACGGTGCTGGTGCTTATGCTGGTATGGTTTCTGCATTGCCTGTAGAACAATCCCCTACTAACCAAAAAAATCGGTGTTAACCCATTGTTCGAATTGACTACTACTCAAATCTCTGATTTGACTAAGAAAAGGTATCGTAACAGTTAAAAACACATTCACTCGTGGTTATGTAGTAACTGATGGCTGTACAATGGCTGATCCTACTGATGCGTTGTCTCGCTTGAATAGCGTTCGTATCATCGGTGCTGTTGAAAGAGCTATCCGCCGTGTTTGTGAACCGTTCATCGGCAAACAAAACAAAAACTCCGTTCGTGATGCTATCCGCACAGGTTTGACATCTGAGTTGAATAAACTTAAAGGTGTTTTTATTATATGATTATATTTTTCGATATTGCTAATGACGTAACTGCTCTTCAATATACTTATATTGATATCAATTACACTATTATGCCATTTAACGAAATTCGTCAAATCAATAACTACATTCAAATTCGTCAACCTGGTACCTAATAGTTTTTAAATAAAGAAGGAGGGGCGGCCTAAATAGTCGCCCCATTATTTAACACATGGCTTACTCTAATAACTCTGGTGTAACTACAGCGTCTGAATACACTCGTAGTTATACTACTTTTTCCGGCTGTGATATCGTAGCTACATTCGGTTCCGAAGTAGTTGCTGAAATTCAAGGTATTACAGTTTCTATTAACCGTGAAAAAGCTCCGGTTTACACATTTGGTTCAGCAGAACCTCGCTCTATTTCGAGAGGTAAGAATACCACTTTTGCTTCTCCTTTGCAGTAATGCAATGCATAATTAAACTCTGTGATATGCTGGAAACCCCTTAGAGCCTTTAGTACCAAAGTGTGACAATCTAAAGGATTGGGCAATCAGCAGGCAGCGTAAGCGCCTCAACGACTATCCGTAAGGAGTACATCATAACAGCTGATGGAAGTGCAGAGCTCCCGAAAGGGATGAAGATATAGTCTAAACATTAGTGAAAGCTAAATGATAATTATTCTCAGAAAAGAGGTATTGCAGGGTACTATTGTATTCGTTGTTTGACCGTGATGCTCTAGTCGACGCACTTGCTGTTCGTGCTGCAAAAGCAGCTTACTTCCAACGTATCGGTGGCGATATCAACTATCAACCGTATACAATTACTGAATGGGATACAAAATTAACTAACATGGTAGTTAACTCCTTGGGTTCTAATGGTAACGATAGCCAAGTAGCTTCTACTAATCCATTCAAAGTTACGCAAAACGTAGCTATTCAGTCTACACCAAAATATTCTGACGAAATTCCTCCATTCGACATTACATTGTCCTTTGCAAATGAATATGGTCAATCCGCAGTTATGGTTATCTATGGCTGTGAAATTTTGAATGAAGCTTCTAGCTTCTCCGTAGATTCTACAACTACTGATAAAAGCTTGTACTTACATTGCTCGCTCTGTCGATTACTTGCAACCAGTAGAAAATAAATATTTACTTGACAACAAGTATTAATAAATTTGGCGAGGAAGTTTTTCCTCGCCTTTTTATTTTTCTAAGGAGAATTAGGCGTGAATCCTCAAGAAAACACAAATCAAATCTTTTTATACTTAAATCGTGGCTTACAAACATTGATCAATGATGTCCTAGTTTCTGGTGAATATCCTATCGATATGAAATCAGAAATGTTAAAAAAGTTTTGCTATGACATTATTGATGAGCACAACATCGAGCTCAAAAACTCATATTATCACATTAGTCGATAACAGAGTAAAACAATATATGAAGCTATACAACTTAAAGGTGAAATATGCCAACTGATTATTCTTTAGGAATAAGGGAAGTAATTCAGACTTCTAAATATACAAGAACTTATACATCCTATAGTGGATGCGATATTGTGGCATCTGTAAATATCACGATCCCAGGACAAGATATGATTTCATATGTTTTTCGGGAGTGTTCAAACTTTCTCTTATAGTATTCATCAAGAGAAGTCTCCTATACGAACATTAGGGTGATGTTAACGCTATTACATATGTAAGCGGCCCAAGAACTATCGCTGGCTCTATTGTATTTGCAGTGTTAGATAAACATGTTATCTATGAAATATTTGATGAAGTTACTAAACGTGGCAATTATTTAAATAAGCATTATTTAATGGATGAATTACCTGTATTCGATGTAACATTATCTTTTTGCAAATGAATATGGCCATCAATCTACTATTAGCGTTTATAACTGTACGATTATAGACGAAGGTCAAATTATGTCGATTAACGATATCTTAACAGAAAAATACATATCATTATTATGCGACCGATATCGATTATATGACAGAGTCTAACGACTATTATAAAATAAATGAAAAAGTATTATCGAATCTAATCCTTGGTTAACGACGACGAATGCTAAAATTTCTCGTTACAATCCTAAGATTCAATATGGGCAACATGTACTTGAGCTTTTCTAAAGACGGTTATTATTCTTTTAAATCTTATATGGAAGCTCTTAATCGTAAATATAAAAATTAGCCGATCAATTTATGGGCGAGAAAGAATCTGAAAAGATGGCTCAGCTTAAAAAGATTATTACGATTTGCGAACAGAAGCAGAACAGTATTATCCGTCTCAAGCATTACTTTCTAAGAAACAAAAAGAAAGTTAGATTCCTCGAACATAAAAAGAGTTAAAATAAATAAAGAATATGACAATTTTAGAACGTCTTTATATACATCTAGACGTGATGTACCCTGATTATTCTAAATATCGCTTAGACGGCAAAATTCGTGATTCTAAGGATATTCCTGATTATAGTAAATATCGTTTAGATCCCTAAAAAGGATAATAGCAATATTCCGTCTTACGATGAATTTAGAAAAACTGAAAAACGTAAAAGATACTAAACTTCCAGATTATTCTAATTTTTAGAAAAGATATTAAAACTGTCGACGAAGAAGACGCTACTAAATATCGTCTCGACGAAAATGGAAATATCGTGATTATTACCGATAACGTTACTAATAAAAAGAAGGAGGCAACGAAGAACTTGAGCACATCTAGCATTACTTTCTTGTGGCAATTTGAAACATTCGTTGCCCTCTATTGTAACGATTATTTTAACGGTCATACAGAATTATATGTCGATGACGGTAATGAATTAACTAAATATGAATTAGAAGAACCGACTGTTATTATTAACGATTTACAGTCTGGTATCTATCGAATATTCAGTAAAGGGCCTGACGGACAATCTGAAGATAAATATATCGAAGTATATCCAGAAGGATTAGAATATCAGCTGACGTATTTAAATAATTTAATCTTTTAATGATGAGTTAAATAAAGAACTTAAAGATTTTATTATTAAAGTATCAGATGAGCGCGGACTTAATTTAGTTGAAACATTATATTTTTCTTATATGACTAATCAAGAAGAGAAAAAATAAGTATCGATTATTTTATTTATTATTGGCGACGATTAAACATTATAATGCTAATAATTTTTTATAACAATATCGATAATAATAGTTCGCTTTATTTAAACTCTGATAATCAATCATTATTGCATCCCTAATATCGTAAATGGATTCTTAGAAGGTAAAATCAATTTATATAAGTTTACCGGTAAGTTTTATGAGTATCAAGATACTATAACGTTTAAAGATAAAAAAATATCGATTTAGGATTTTTAGATAAAGATTATTTATATCGTATCGATTTAATTATCGATCAGAACATAGTTAATTCTTATTATACGATTCATCCATCTTTAACGTCGGCTAATCTTATCTGGGATAAATTAAATATAATTGCGACTAAAATAAGTGATTTAACAGATAGTCTTCGATACCTGCCATTAGCGTATCAATCATTTGACGACGATACTAAATTAGCAATTAGCATGTTACTTAATAAGCATATTGATAATCCTGTATTGCAAATGCCTAAGATCGTAGTCGAAGACGGTGAAATAACGGCATTTGTTGATGGCGCTAATCAATATCAAGATATCGGCCCTGATTTATTTTCTGTATAACAGATGTAGAAGGATTGGCGGCCGATCAAGTATTAGTTAAAAAGAAATCGATAATTTAGTAATCGATTTGCCGACACACAAGGTAATTCTATTTACGACGGTAATTACTTTAGTTACTTATCTGATAAAGATAATAATATTTTAAGTTCGATTTGTTTATTTAATATCGATCAAGATATTGAACATAAATATATCGAAGAAACCCTTCGCTATGAGCAAACTGGTTTATTAGCATTCTTAAAAAGAAGAGTTTGAATTAGAAGACGTAAATAAATATTATCATTATTTTACAGATTGTATCGGCAATAGCGATGTAACATTATCTAATTATTACGATAAAGTTATCGATCGATTTGTGCAAATTAATCCGTATGATGAATTGCTCGACATGATTCATTATTTAAATGTATATCGTTATTCTAAACAAGTACATAAAGATATCGGGTATGTATGTATATAATCAAGAAACATCTCATCGAGTAATTATACCGAACGATATTAAGAATATGATAGTCTCGGCCGTTAAATTTTAAACGCGGAGAAAACTATCGTTTTGAATATAAAAAGTAACAGATAATGCTGCATATATAACATATGACGATGCAGACTATACTGTAATATCTATATACGATAAAGAAACTAGAACTCATACTGGATTAGTTACAGTATGGAGAAATGGTAACGATTATTATTTGGCTAATTGGAATGTTCTAGTTAAGAACCAAATAGACTTTTAAAATAAAAATGGAGTATAATATATTATGAGACGAAAGCGCTTCGATAATCATTTAAGCAGTCTATTGTCCTATACAAATAAAAACGTTGAACAAGAAATAACTCGATCTTCGTCTGGGTACACTAAAAATACTCCGACATATAAAAGATATTATTCTCAGATCGATGCAAATGTATGGTTCGGTGATAAATTAGTTACCGATATCCAGAATATTAATTATGGATTATCTCAACATGATATGCCGCTATTCGGTTATAATTCTTATATTTATGACGAATTAGCTATCGGTAATCGGTTAGTACAAAGGTACATTTACGATTAACTTTACTGAGCCACTTTATATCGACAATATGATTAAGAAATATCAGAAGGCAACTTTAGTTGCCGAAGATAAAACAGAAGAAGTCGAATATAAAGAAATTGTTCAACCACATCGATTATCTCAAACCGTACAATCTAATCCTGAGCATGATGCTATATGGCGACAAGGGTTTTGAAATCGATATTGTATATGGACAAGATGATGACGTAATGGGTCAACCATTACATGTTATTCTATTAGACTGTCATATAATGAATGTACAAACAGTACTCGATTCTTCTGGTCGTCCAGTGTTAGAGCAATATCAATTTTTAGCTCGAGATCGTAAGGTAATTAATAGCTAAGGACAAACTGATTTATGACAACTAATAATAGAAGAAACAAAAGTTTAATAATCAACAACATAAAAAAAGGTATCGATATTAAAGAAACTCAATCTGTAAAAGATGCAAGTAATCCTGTTGACAATATTGATCGTGAAATGACTGGCGAGTGTCGATGTTGTCGAAGTTACGACAACTGAACATGACGATGACTTCGATCCTTCTAAGACCGAATACTTAATGAATAGTGAAGCTGTTCGTATTCGCAAAGAAAATAAAAACGTTCGATTTTTTCGAATGCTAAACGATCAGTTTATCGTATATAAAATTATCACTCGTGCCGAACAACATCTTATGACTAATTTGTCTTTTGAACAACAAGCTGAATTCGATGCAATTACAGATTATGAAGAACGCATCCAAAAATTAGAAGATTTGCGTAGCGATAATATTCTTCGTTATTTCGTTTTATTCCACGCCCAGAACGAATTGAATACTGTAAAGAAACATTCGGTGGTTTTATCGATACTGTCGTAAATGAAATTTTAGTAAACTCTGGTTACGAAAAGAATACTATTTCTAATCCATTGTAAGGTGTGTTAATATGGAAGAATTACGTTTCGATGAAATATTCACGCAGCTAAAAAGATAAATATAAAAACTATTTTTACTTATACAGGATTCCCGGACGGTATCGTAATTTATCGACCATTAACTCGTTCACAATACTATGAGTTATTCGAAAAACGAGCAACTCATGGATGTTGAACGTGAAGATATTGTTTGTTATAACTGTATCTTATATCCTGAAAAATTTCGATATCGGTACAACCAGCCGGCCTTATTGCCGACTTAGCACAAAAGATTCTCGACGCTAGTTTTTATGAGCAAACGAGGTAGAGAAATTCTTTATTTAAAATGCTGTCGACAATATGGAAAAATGTCGATAAAGCAAATCTCTTGTGTAATCCATGAAGCATTCCCTGAATACGATATAGAAGATATCGATAATTGGGATATGGTTAGAACAATGGATTTCTTGAGCGAGAAGCGAATGGATTCTTAAAAAAATATCCATGGCCGTGGTGGCCTCGATATGGAAAAACTTCTCGATGCTGGTAGCAATGTATCATTTAAACAAGACGATCCTCGTTTATTTAACGAAGAAAAACAATACTTCGATAAATTAAGAGAGCAACGAGAAAAATCTCCAGAAGAGACTAAGAAACCAAAAACAAACAATTAAACGTCCTCAAAGACGAAAACAACAAATGTCTGAAGACGAACTAAAAAGCTATGTTCCCAGAGGCGTTTGTTAATCAAGGCGATGAAAAACTCTATTCGTGAAGTAGCATTAAGTGGTAAAAATCCTCATGATATGACACTTGCAGAGTTAGCTGAACTTAGAAATAATAATTAAATTAATATAACAAGGAAAAAAATATGGCTGACGATTATTTATTTAAAGGAATAGAAGCTCCTTCCGATAGTCCTGCCGACTCTTTTGTTGATACAGTAGCGGCTGCCGGCGGACTCGTCGGGGCCGCTTTTGCTTTTTCTAGAACAAAAAGAGGGGCGAGAGTTTTATCTAAACTCGATCCTATTATAGGACAAGTAGAACGTAGACTCTCAAAGATTACAGATGATGGTGCTAATGCGATTACGCTATCCGAATTAGAAGGATATGCTAATCAAGCATTACGAGGAAATTTTTCCTAAACCTTCATCTGTCGTAACTGCCGATAAGCAAACCGATATTATTCGAGATACGGCTAATCGTATATTAAATCTACATGCTGATGCAGAAAAGTATTCACAAAAATTTGTATCATGCTCAAGTAGTGGATCTCGATAGCAACCGATTTTAAAGATGCCGGCGTTAATCAAGCAACGATCGACAATATGGTCGACGCCATTAATAGCATTGCTCCGTCTCAACGATATGACGGTAGCCTCGGATTCTCTGAACGTCTTAAAAATACATTAAGAGATGTCGTTATGGATGGTGAATCAGAGCATGCAGCATTTGATGACACAGATGTAGCATTAAGAGCTATTCAAAATTTAACGAGAAAAGAAAGTCTCGCAGACTGGCAAAGTGTTGGTAGCCGTGGCGAAAAAATAGTCGACAACTTTATCGAAAATCAAATTAGAGATGCTGGAGAGTTATTATCTAAACATCAGGCCAAAAAAAGACTGGAGAAGTTCATGACTTTGCTCTGCCGATTATTTAAAAGAAAAAGCAAGTTAATGCTTCTATCGATGAAGGCGCTCTCGATGTTCCGATTGTATCCCGTAACGGTAAACGAGACATCATAGATATCGATAATGCTCTCGATAAGATACGCAGTAATGATAGAACTGCTTTTTTAGCCGATCTATTAGAGAATGCTAAATATAATGATAGTACTAAATATGTCGATGGCGAACTATTAAATACTCTAATTTAGATAAAATAAAAATCTGAAGCGAGAGGAATTGTCGGCGATACATTAGTCGGCAAATTATTTGGTCTCGATGATTTATCGCCTCGAAATCAGTTGGGCGTCGATGTTTATTCTAATGTTCAGTTTAAACTCGGTATGGCTAACTTCCAAAAAGGAAGGTACGCTATTAGTTCGTAACCGCGATAAATTATATCGTCAAGATCTTACGACCGGTAAGATGGAAGAGATGGATATTAGCGGCTACAACTGGCAATCTGCTAATGACGATATCGTTCATTATGGTCGTCTAATGAATCAATACGGAGTTCAACAAGAGAAAACGAATTGGGCTCAGCTTGGCCGAAGTGAAGGCGCTAAACGATTAACCGATGTCGATGGCAACAATTTATATGCATTAAGAAATATTAATATAGATCAGTTAAACGAATCTGAGCTATCTGCATTAGGTAGACGTGCCTATTCTCATGCTCGTGCCGTACAAAGTATCGATATCGATTTAGAAAAATACTGAAAAAAATTGTTCTCGATTTAGCCGCATCAAAAGAAGGCATTAAAAAAAGATACACTTTCTAAAAATACGTGATGTATATCATGCAAAAGAGTGAAAGTGCTAAAAGAAGAATCTTACGAGATATCGACGTTGATCAGGTCGATAACTTAGATTTATTAAGTGTAACTAAAGCCGCTCGTGACGGCAAAAATTAATGCTCGTTTACGTGATGACGGTATTGGTATCGGCAGTGAAGCATTATATAAGATTAAATCTGTCGAAGAAACAGTTAACGAAGCCGTCGTTAAAAAAATGCTGTCGACTCTTTAGGTAAAACACAAGCCGAAGCTTATGCTAAAATAGATTCTTTAAACATATCTCCAGGTGAAAAAACAAAAACTGAAAGATATGTATACTATCGAAAAATATAAAAAAAGAATCTGGCATTAACGTTATTAAAGATAGGCATAACTTTAATCGTGATAAACAAGATATTGGTTCTGCTGTATTCGATAAGATAAAAAAGAACGTTAGACGATAGTCCTGAAGCCGATAGAATACTCGGACATTATTTAGGTAACGGTAAAGATATTCATTTTGATTTCGGTAAAAAAGGAAATGCTGCCGCGCCAGTTTTAGCGAGAAAATCACTCGATGTCAAGAAGATAATTACGTCTTGGAACAGTGGTGATCTTAATGGATTAATGCAAGGTATCTCTGATTCCGCTAAAGGATTATTTTGCTAATTCTAAATTAAGTCAAACAACATTCTTAGGCAAAATTACTGGCGGTCATTTAGACTTTTCTAATAATACGACAGGTAATGATTTATCGATAGCTGGAGCATATTTATATAAGATGGGACATCGTTTAAGCGGTGGCCTTAATATGCTTGACCCTGGTGCATTTACCGGTGTCGTAAATAACTGGTTAACTAGAGGCATTGCTCAGTTCGTTAATATTGGACATGGTCTTGGTCTACATGAAAATGCTACAAGAAGCAGTTTAGAAATCATCGACAAGCTTTTATTTAAACGTGTATTACCAGCTAGTTTTTTATATACTCAATTAGACTGGGCGGACGATACATTTAATTTAAATGAAAACTTCCAAACTGGTTTAGCCAACATCGATTTAGGCTTTTAGAAAAATTTACTGATGCTACAGGATTAACTGATGCATTTAAATTAGCTAAAATGGCTAATCCGATGGCCCAATATATTAGTGGCGACTATCGTCCTTATCAGTCTTATGAAGAACGATTAGATTATTATCAAAACGGTAAAGATCCTATTAGAGCTGGTCGTTATTGGGTATGGGGTTCTTCGAATGAATTCCGTGGTTCTAGTATTTCATACTGGGAAGACAATAGTTTAAAATTAGCTAAATCCGATTATAAGACTGAAGGTATTTATGGCGGCTATTTTAATAAATGGATGCACAGCCCAATACCGACATTATCTAACCCTTTATCTCCTTTAATATATGCTCTTAATCCTTATTGGTTAGAAGAGATGCATTCAGAAGATAGACCGTATTTAGAATCAGGTCCTCTATTTGAGTCCAATACTCTTCAAGGTTTAATTCTTAATCCGACATTAGGCGAGATAATTAAGCCTAAGAAAAAATATCATGAGGATAGAATGTGGTTCGGTCGTGACGTTAAAGCAGTCATGTACCATATGAACCAACAAATACAAAGAGCAGTCTCAAGATACTCGTTATCTGATATTTCAAAATGGTCGTCTCGGTGTATATGATTTTACAGCATTCGATCATCCTACTGATAACGAATATGTGCAAAGCGGTGATCAACAATATAGTCAACAAGCACCGATGTATGCATCAGCTGCCGATTATGTTAAGTATATTAACCCTGACGGCACCGTAAATCCTGAAGTAGCTAGTTTACAACCGGTAACAAGTGGTACTGGTAGCACTATTTCAGCAATGAATAATGCTATTTATTCTGGTAGCTCTCCTTATACTAATCCTAATGGTATGTATATACAGCAACGTGTTAGACGTGGTAGACCCTAAAGGATCTCTCGAAGAGATTTTTAAATAATGCTGACCTATATAATAATTTGATGAATTCAAATGGTGGTCGCGATTATTTAGATGAATTAGCAACGACTTCAAGATTGTTAACCGGTATTTATGGTTATATCGGTTCTAGTGTATTTGGTCGAGACGAATCTAAGTTTATCGCTAATGCTGGCGATATCGATTCATTCACTCGTCAATTCTGGGATGCTGGTATAGGCGGTCTCGGCGGTGAAACAGCCGAAATTAGTCGTCGTTTTTTACCAGAATTTTCAAGAAGACGACGGGTTAATCCGTTGATGAACGATGCTGCGGAAAAATATCCATGGTTGCCTGAAAAGTTTTATACTGGTGACCTAATGACTAAGATCATAAATGGGAGGCTCGTCTTCCTGGTGCAGGATATGAAGCTATTAATCAGTTGCACCCCGATCAATTTGGTGCATATGGCGCTATAGACCGTTATAAGATATTAGCCGATATTGCTCCTAATAGTCCAGAGTATAAATACTGGAAACAAATCGTTAAGATGATGAACTCTGACGAAGCCAAAAAAGTATTACAAGATACTGAAGAAATGGTTAAACATCAGGGTAAAAAACATGACTTCTTTAATTATAAGTTCTTAGGTAAAACTACAGTATCTCAAGATGGCCACATCGAAGAAGTATTATCTAACGGTAAATTTAAAATTGCTGGCGACGATCGTTTATATCAAATTGCCGGTGTTAAATTTAAAGAAAACGGCTTCATGTCGAAACAACAATTATTACAAGTTATCCAACCAGGACAACGAGTAACGATGCGTATCGATGACGAAGAACGTACCGACAATCCAGATGTACCACAAGCTCCAATTCAGTGCGGCATTATTCTTAAACGGTGAGAACATCTCAGATACGTTACGAGAAGTCGGGTTAGCTGAATACGATATGGATGATAGTTCTGCGGCTGGTGCATATGCTAATTATAATACGTTTGGACGTATTTTCGGTAGTGTTGCCGAATTAGTAACGCATGCACAAATTCCGATTCTTCATAGTCAGTTCATGAGAATTAATGATCCATTAGAAGAATATCGTAGCGATCAATTATACGGTAGTGGATTTTCTTCATGGGAAGACATTATCGATACAATGCTTGTTCCGACATTCGAGCAAAGTAAAAACATCGTTCGTAAAAGATTTAGTGGCCGATAGTGCATATCGTTATTACAAAGGTATAAATAGTCGAACTTTAGATAATATTTCTAAATCAAGATTAGCTGTTGCTAAATTTGCTTCGACATATTTAGATGGCCCAGCACTAGCCGGTGAAATCACAGGTCGTTTTACTTTCGTCGGCGCTAACGCCGTTGAACGTAAAGAAAAACTTTCTCGTGCATTTAGATTTGCTGGTAATGCATTTGCAATGGCAACATCAACTGACGATCCTATGTATGCTACATATGCATGGGGACGTATGGGTTACGATATCGGAGCCATTTAAATCTATTCGATAAGTTCATCTCGGATGAGTCTTCTATCGGTAGATTTGCCGAACATTTGTTTGGTAGTGTCGACAATAAAGGTATTGAAAGTTTAGTTAATTTCGCTAAACGAACTCAGTGCTAGTCGTATGCTACAAGCAGCAGCTTTTGCCGGTACTGGTCTAGCGATTGCATTAGCTAAGAACAATCCGATCACTGAGGCTCTCGGTCTCGATCATGTATATACTCCAGATAACGTAGAAAAAAACGTTGGGATACAGAAGAATACTTTGATAGACTTCGTTATATAAAATATATGGGTCTATACGAAGCAGCTAAAGAAAAAGCTAAAAGCCGAAGAAGGCGTCGATGTCGATAAATTATACCAACATCAAGAAGCTCTTCGTGCCGAAATGGATGGCGATGTATCAATTACCGATATGATGGCATCTGTATTAACTTCTGGTACTCCTTCTAATGATCCATTAGCACAATGGATTAATAAAAAATTCGGTCGTTTAAGTGAAGATATGACAACGCTTGCTGCCGGTGAATGGACAGAACAAGCTATTATGTATCATCAAGTAGCTGAATCTACTGTATATGCGTTAAATAAAGATAGTGAATATTCCGATATTATTCGTGCATTACCTAGCACCGAAAAAGAATATTTCGTCGAATTTGCTAAAGTAACGAACGAGAAACAGCGCCGAGCTATTTTACGTAATGTATCTCCATCGTTAGCTAAAGCGTTAAGACTTGTATGGTATCAAGAAGAAACTGAAACAGAGTCTAATGAATCATATTTCACGACTCATAATCTTCCTGGACCATTATGGCAAGGTTGGGAAGCATCTTCTAACCTTGAAGATATTAAGGCAAAAGTAATATATAACGAAGGAATGCAATTTGCAGACTTCGGAATTTATTCTTCGACATATGAAGATCCAGAAGTTATCAATGCTCCTAATATAGAGAATATTAGGAACGGCGATGATCCTATTACTGTCCGAGCTAAAATTAATACTGTATTAAGTGGTATCGGTTTAACCGAAAAACAAATACAGGTGAATCCTACGCAACAAGATGGTATAATAGATATAGTAACTAATGTAACTTCTGTTCTTGGTTACAAAATAGACAAAGCGTTATCATTCTTATAGAAGGATTAAATAATGGATCAAGATTTTACTTTATATAACTAGGAGACCGACATACGATGCTTTTAATAAAGAGTCATTTTGGGCCACCTAGTCATCTTATTGAATTATTAGAAAAAGCTAATTTAAATAAAAGAAAGGATATGACGCTGGCAATCGAGTCAGCGTCTAACTCCGCTTTATCGTTAAATAATAAAGCTAAGGCATTACCGTCTCCTGACGCAAAAACCTTATTTCTTCGATATTGAAACAATTCCGTCTGTACTCGTAAATGTCGACGGTCAAGATAGAGCAGTTAGAACACCAGATATTATCTGGCAATATGCTGCAAAAGACGAGAGCGGTACTCGTGTCGTTATGAATGGCTTAACAAAAGATCAAGCATCTTTGTTAAGATTGAAATTTGATAACGGCACATTTAATTACGATACTGCGACTCGAGAAGAAAAAGTTGCTTACGATACACTAGCTCGTATCGGCAAGAATGCTAATAATATGAGTTCTGGCGGTGCACTTGAAGCACTAAATGATTCTGACGATAAAACCAAATTAATTGGACGTGGTATTGATTATTTATCTAACAATCATCAAGATGGTTTAAATAATATAGCTAGAGAAATAGATCAACATATTTCTTCTGGTACACAAGTAATCGGTTTTAATAGTCAGTTCTTCGACGTAAACAAAGTATCGACTGCTTTGCGTGAGTCTCCTGATATCACGAGAACATTAGGGACAAGAGCAGTTAATAAAATAGCGACTAAAAATCATTTCGATATTTTTAAGACGATTAAAACAGCTATTACGTTAGACCCTGAAGCTATGTCTCGAGCTTATAAAGATTCTATATTGCGTGGGGCTAAACAAACTAAAGGTGGTCGACTTGGAGCCTATTATATTAAAGGCTCTAGTTTACGACAAGAAGATTTTGCTCGTATGCTCGGTATCGATGTATCTAAAGCCCATGATGCCGGCGCCGATATCTCTGCGTTAGAGCAATTATATAACAATGAATACTTCCGATCGTATTTAGAATCAGCTTCTAAAAATAATTGCTGAAAATAAATCGACAATGCAAGAGATTAAAGCTGGTACATTCGTAAGCAATATTAATTCTGTATGGGAAGAAACTCTGGTCTATTAACGTTTGAACGTAATGGCGGAGTATATTTTCCCAGAATATAATATGCGTCATGTTGACGGTAAAAAAATTATACGGCATATCGAGGCTCTACTTTTTAAAAACGAATGCTGTTTATGAAGTAAGTAAAGTAATGAAACTCGACCATAACGATCTTAATCTCGGTCGTTATATAGCAGAGAATGCTAGCCAACTCGGTATTAATGGTAGCCATGATTTACATATGGTAGAACTAACTGGCGGCGATGGTGCATTACGATATATTGTCGGAACAAAAGAAAATTTAGAAAATCAATTTATGGAATCTTTTGTACCGATTGCTCAACGCACTAAAGACGGTATGCAATATAATATGCCTGGCATGAAAATTGCGACTAATTCTTTAGGTATCGGTATGGCAAATACGGCAGAAGATACTTTTAATAACTTATTGGTACATTCTTATCAACGACAATCTCGTGGTAACGTTATCGATAAAATTCAGTCTGCGACTTATAGTCGAGAAAATTTTGTTATCGATCCTATCGTTAGTACGTTTTTCTACTAAGAAACAACAATTAGCTGCAGCAACAATTCTTCAAGATCATATCGAGTTAGGTAAATCTGTTGCTGAAGCAATGTCAGGATACTCGATCGAAGATCTTGGCGGTATCGACAAAGGAGCATTTGCTCGTTCAATTGAAAAAAATAGCAGCCGGTATGAAAGAACGATATAACCCTGAAAAAGGATATATCCCGTCATTTGGTGCCGTTAAAGAAATTTTTAAATAATATTAATTCTAAAGATAATCATTTCTTAATCTCGACAGCAGCAAGAGAAATCGCGGCAAGTGGATTAGAACATGATAAGATTGCGTCTGATTATGTAATGCAATCTGTTATGAATGAATATACTCGTATGATTCGTAATCATGAAGTATCTTATGATTCTCGTTTTAGAATTGACGATAAATTCTTATCAGGACTCGCAGGCCCTCAAAATCTTAGTGGCGTAGAGTTTAGTTTAAGTCTAAAAAGAAAAAGACTTTAATATGGCTGCTGCTACGCTCGAAAAGAAGCTTAGAACTTACGGTACTAATAAGACGATTACTCCGACACAGTTAATCGATCGCTTTAATTATTTTGCGACTAAGCTCGAAAAACGTGGCGGAGCTTTATCTAACATTACTAAACGTTTTAACGATTTAAAAAGCTCAAGACGATGTATCATTTAGAGATATGTCTGAATTCTTTATTCGAGAATTACAAACATATCAACAACGTAATCCTCATGATGAAGCATTTAGAAGTTTTGATTTAACTCGGGTAAAGCGATTATAACTTCTGATGCTCAAAAGACCGTATTAAGATCGGTAGCTAAATCTGCTGCAAATGGTTTAAGTAAAAGCCCACTCGATGCAAGTCAACGATTAAAAAGGCTATTTAATGAATGGCCTTACAGAAGATATGTTCGTCGATCGCTACAAAGGTCTTGTGCCTGATAAAGTATTATCGGCTCGATTTAATACGATCGAAAAAAACAAATGCAAGGTATTGCTAATCAAATCGTAGCAAGTCTCGGTAATAATGCTAATTTATCAATTAGAGGTAATACTGTCGCGATTGTCGAAGGTAATAAATTCTACGATATTAGTAAATATTTATCTCGAGTAGTATATGCTAATGGCGGGAACTTTGCTTTCCAACACGGCAACAGTGTTGTCGATATGAGTTTTGTCGAGCGAGCCGTTAAATCTGTTCATATGGACGGCGGCGAAGCAAAAGTAAAACCGGCATTACAATATGTAGCAAGAGAATTATCTAATTTTGATCATATACTTCCGTCTGTTAAAGGATGGTTAAAAACCGATAAAAATGCTAGTATCGGTGAAGTATTAACTAACGTTCTTAAAAATGCTCAAGCAAATCCTAATAAAATAGGTTTATCTCCTGGAGATAAAGGTTTTGATGTAACTAAGCCAGAATTATTAAGACTGTCCGATTTAAATATCGCACAAAAAAATCTTATCGATCATAAAGCAGAGATCATGAGATCTCTTCCTGAGTTATTTAATACTAACGTATTAACTGTCGACCATTTTGTTAAGATGGGCGTTGTTGAACAGGGCGCTGGCCGAGACGACGTAATTAATTTCTTTAAGACAATTAATCCAGCATGGGATGGTAAGACCGGAGATTTATTTAAAAATATGGCTCCGTCTAGTAAATCCCAGAATGCAATTAATGCATTGCTTAACCCTAAAGATCCGTCTAAAGGATTAAATGCAGTACTTCACGATGAAGATTTTATCGAAAGGAATTTTGTCAGCGTCGATACTTATGATTTTTAAATATGACGACAACGATAAAATTATTCTTAACGATGATGGCACATTAAAAACAAGTACTCGATATTCTGGTAGTGAATATTCTATTCTATCTGATACAGAATATGAAGAACAAAATATTACTAAGAGCGAAACAAATCATTACGCTAAAGTACTTAAAGGTGCTAAACGATATGATACCGCGACAAATGCTTCTGCTATTAGTCCGGGTAACGAACGTAGTTATCAACAATCTTCTGGTCAATCTCGAACACTATTAAAAGAAGGTGTCGAACAAGTTGCTCTTGATCATGGTGACGATCCTGCTCGTTATTATACCGATAAATCTTGGATAGGATCTACTAAAGCCGATACAAACAAAGCTGTACTAAATACGAATACTTTATTGTTACAACACGATAAAGAAGGACAAGAAATCATCGATAAGTCTTTCAATGAAATCGTAACGAGTATCGAAAAACGAGTATCATCGTACTTTTTAAGTTCTAACGAAGTCGATAAATTATATGGAGAATATTCTCGAGCTTTAAAATCTGGTATTGAAGGTTCTGCTAAAATTTCTCCGGAGTTAGCCGATGCATTAGGCCAGGCTACTTATGGATTACATGGCGGTGAAGCTATTAACCTAGCTGGCAATAAAGATATTAGCAAAGAATTTATTGAACGTCATGTTCCGATTAAAATAAATGCCGACGGCAAATTTCGAATTAAAAGAAGTTTCTGATGCGGTATTTTTACGAGGTCAAGATATTGTCGAGACTTCGATGGATACAGAGTTCTCTGGTGCAACATCTAAAACGGCTAAGAGTGATTTATTTGGTCGAATTCATTTCGTCGATGCCGACAATAATATTGTTTCTGAGTCTAAGATATCAAAGATGTTACAAGAGTTAAGTGTTCAAAATAAACCTGACGATATTAAAGGCATGATCGATGCACTTAAGTCTAAAGGCATTGATACTAGAATGGTATTACATAACTTCAGAGATACGACTCGTAAATTGTTTTGTCGGCAATGCTAAACAAACAACGTCGACATTAGGTTTTTGGTTTAGGTGAAGTCGATAAAAATATTGCTAAAAATTTTAAATGAAACAGGTTTTGGCAATATGGTCGGATTGAAATTCGATACAGAAGGTATCGCTAAATTCTTATCTGGCGATCTTAACGAAATTGCTTACCGTTATTATTCTGGCGACAAAGGCCAACGAGCTCAGAACTTAAAAGAAATGCGCAAGCGTTTATTACTCGAAGTTGGCTTAACTCAAGATGCATCTAAAGAAGAAGCGTATAGCGCGATTAAAAAAACGTATTAATATTGAACGTAACGTTATCGTTAATGCATTAGCCAAAACCGTTAACCATGGATCACCGATCGATATAATTCAAGGTGAACAAGAAATGGTTAAACGTAAAGATATCGTAGGTTTAACACAACAATGGTTAGATAATATTGCCGACGAGCCTATGGACGTTAAACGTGCGTTTATGAGAAAAGCCGTCGATAATTTAAATGAGTCTGGCTCCATAGAATTATTTAACAAAGGTGCTATTTATTTCGATGAAAAATTAAATAGAATCATGTTTACTGACGGCGTATACGAAATAAAAGACGGTAAGAATCTTGGCGACATCTTTAAAATTATGCTTAAAGATCAAGATGAAAAACTCGTACAAAAACTTAGCGACGTCGATAAATTAACTATGGGTGTTTCTGGTAAAGTAACGGCTCAACAGGTTACGGCGTATTCAAAAGATTATATTGGTGAACTACAACATGCTGTATTTAACCAAAACGAGTTAATGAAAGTAAAAGAATTAAAAGTCGGTGCGAAAACAGCTAAAGAATTATTAAAAGTAATAGATCCGACTGGAACATTACAAGAATCTTTAGCAGCAACTGGTGTATACGATAATATAACTGGCGAAATTAATTACGGTGAAAAATTATCTGATGCCGCAATGAACGGAACTCGTTATTCTCGTGCAGCCAGAAAGTCTCGTCAAAAACTTGCTCAGGCTGGCGACTTTGCCGACACTTCATTAGAAAAATTCGTATATGATTTATTCGACGAAAAAAAGGTATTAAAGCTACTAAAAGATTATGTCGAAGAATTTGCTGAACGATTATCTCACCATGCCGCCGACTACCGTAACAATAAAGGCGGTCGCATGGCTGACGATACTCGAGACTTTGCTGAAATTTTACATGGTGATCGAGGCACCGACAAAGAAAGAGAAGTATTTAAAAAGCTCTTAACGATATAGATGCGCCTCTTACTCTAGACGAAATGATTAATCACTATAAGAAAACTGGTGAATATAAATCAGGTAAATTTAGTGAAACAATCGGTGGAAGAAAATATGAAATGTTTATTCCGCAAAGTGCTCATAGTCCAGAAACGAGAGCACAAGTTAAATCATTCTTTGATTCGGCACAAAAAGCTTGCCGAAATGGAAGTTCAGGACTGGCGTTCAATATACCGAAGAAGCTGCTAAATTAAAAAAATAATATGGACGAAGCCTATAATAGTTTACGTGACAATGTTACTAAAAATTTAAGAGGCAAAGGCCACATATTAGAATCGACAAGTTCTGCTTATCTCGGTGAAAGCATTCAAGCAGCTGCTACAAACGTATTTGACTTCGACGAGAGCTTTATTTCGTCGAGAAAAATTTGCTGGCGGCATGACGATTAAAGAGGCTCAAAAAGCCGGTTTAAGTACAAGCTTTGGTGAAGCTTCTATCGATGTCTTTGAAAAACTCGGTGTATTCGACGATCTAGATGCTGCAGGTCGAGCTGCTAAAATTAAACAACTCGAGACTGAAGGTATGGCAATGGGCGTCGGACGTTATCCATTCGACTATCCTACATCCGTCGACTTCGGCAAACTTTATTTAAATAAAGGTCTTGCCGAGAATGAAGTAAGAACTAACCAACTCATGGCTAAAGGTAAAGGCCTCGACTATGACGGCGACCAAATTAAATTAATTAAGATGAACGAAGATATCATCACTAATTCTGGTATGACCGACGATAGTTTATTACTTGCATCTTCCATGGACAATAGTGCTGTAACGTTTCAAGAAACGGCAAGAAGAAGTTATGATCCATCGACAAAATCCGTAAGTGATGTTACAATAGAAGGTGCAGATGGTAATACTCTTGCCAAAAACTCAAAAAGCTTCAAGCTATGCTGGTGAAACATATAACCCGTTAAAGAATTTACAAAAAAGTAGTTAACGACGTCGGATTTAATGAAGAGTTTATGACTCAATATTCTGGCGGAATGCGATTAGGGCATACAGCTTCTACTGTAGCTATCGGTGTCCAAGAAGCTCGTTTATCGGCGAAGAATGCCGGTAGTGCTACTGCCGATATAATGAATCAGTTTGCCGATGTATTTACCGATTTAACAAGACATGGTCAAACAGCTGAAGATATTCGTAACATTGGCCGACTTGTTACAGACGATACATATAATAAAAGCTATATGGTCTGAAATGAAGCGTAAACAAGAACTCTTATCGACAATGGTCGATGCCGTTGCTAATAACTCTGACTTTATTGCGAACAGTGGACTACAAGGCAGAAGTGCTGAAGAGATTCAAGGTACTGCCGATGAATATGTTCGTCAACAGTATAAACAACATGTATCTAATATGTTTGAGACAACTGCTTCTTATATGGAGAAAAATAAATTAAATCTTAATTTTACGATGTCTCAATTAGATCTTGGTGTAAGCGTTACTGGTGATCGACATGCTACGTTTAGAAGTGCAACCGATGCACATAGTGCTTCTCAAGAAGCGGTTATAAATAACGCTGCTTTAAACAATATGGCGCCTATCGTAAATAATCCTGAAGAGCAAATTCAAGCTGTTAAAATGAACGAGTCTTTAATTGGTTCCGGTGTTGCTGAACGTATGGCTAAATTAAGAAGTGGCGAAGTTAAAGCTATGGACATTGTTCGTAAAGCACGAAGTAAATCGGTTTTAGGTGCAATGGCTGCTTTAGGTTCTTCGATTCTTGTTGCTGGCTATGGATCGGCTTCTCCGATTCCTGATGTCGATAATACTCCGGCTCAGCAAATTAATAATTCTAATACGTCAGTTCGTTTAGTTCAACCTCAACAAGGTGCTGCTAACGGTGGTTATATAATCAATGTAGCAACTTCGACAAGTCAAGATCCACAAGCTGCAGTTGCTGCATTAAACGCTATGCCAAACATTGTTGGTTCTGGCGGTAGCGCAACTGTTACGACAAGAGTTACATCTAAATATGAAGATATGAATGCTAACGATATTAGCAATTATTTAGATAGTGTATTATAAATGAAAGGAAATTCTATGGCGGAAGATAAAAGCCAGGTGTCAACTATGCCACTCAACATTTAGGTCAAAAAGTCGGCAAGAAGGCTTCCGATCAAGTCGAAACCAAAAAGGAAGAAACTCCTAATAATCCGACTGAAGGGTCAAAAAGAAGAACTCGATCAAATGGTCCGAGATACTCAAATGAGCCTTTCCGGAATTAGCCGACTTTGAAGAAGGCGCAGTCGACATGAGAATTTATGAAGAGCTCGCTAAGAAGATGGGCGATTCAAAAAGAACAGGCTTTGTTCTATAAAGAAAATCCTCCATTAGAAAATACCGGTATTGATAGATTGAGAGGGCTGGCTATGGTCAGCCTTCCTCCATCTGCTTTCAGAATTACAGATGAAGATTTACATGCTGGTTTTTGTCGATGGCGATACTTTATATGCCGACCTAAGAAAAAGCAGAAGTAAAAAGATCCAGAGCTATTAGAATATTTATGTGTCGGTCAACAAAACATGCGAGCATGGTTAGCCGGCAATAAAAAGCGACAGAAGATGTTCTGGATGCGAATAAAGTAAAAGACGAAAAACAGAAGCCTCGATTATGATATGGGCTTCGTTTCTTATTCTACGATGCACCAGAAGTTCATCACTGGTCTATCGTATATGCAACCGACGTAAAACAAGTTACATACGGTGAAGCCGTTCAAAATTATCAAGCTTTTTAACGAAGGCTTATGATTCTAGTAGTAATAAAAATGGTTCTAAATGGGAACGCTATAAAGATAGCGATACTGTTACGATTGCTCAAATCGGTGAGTTCGATAATAAATGGATCCAAGTAAATGATTATTTAACAGAGAAACGTTTTGGCGGATCTTCTGTTTTATTAAATGGACGTAAACCTGTATTTGGTTTAATGGCTGACGGAACTAATTATGGGACATTAGAAGTAGCATATGCTGCGGCTAACGACGTAGTAAATATGGTAAAAACGCACAAGAAGTTCGTGCCGTTATCGATATTAACGGTTCTTCTAAACAAGACCAGACTACGGCATATCCTAAAAACTTCATGAGTTTTCCTGGATCAGGATTATTAGCTAACTATTTTAATACATTTAATAAATTCTTTACTGGACAAGATCCTACCGTATTCCAAGAAACAGGTATTAACACATATGGTTTAGAGCATTATCGTCGCAACTTAGCTGTTATTTTCGTAAAAGATAAAGACGGACAATGGATTAATTTAAATAAATATATCATTGCTCGCCATCGAAATACTTCTATTTTAAAGTATTCTGATTTTACGAATCCTCATCTTAAGCCTTGGGCGTACCAATACGATACAAAAGCTTGGACTGATGCGGTATGGAATGCGACATCTCAGTACGATAATCGTCACGATATTCAGAACAAAGCATTTGGTTGGAACAATATTACAAAAGGATTAAATTCTATCTCCGACTGGACTTGTACGATCGGTGATGTAACGTTATTTGTTCCACCTATTTCTATCAATACGGTAACACAAGCTTATACAAATTCTGTTCCGTTACTTCGTGCAAAAGGTTCTGCAAATATTGAAAATGCAAAACCTGAACGATTCTTACAGCTAGAATTATATTTTAACGAAGATCGTGGTATTAATGGTCAACCTGTAGAATGGTATACAAACCTTAGCGATAAGAAGAAAAAAGTCGTATATCATATGAATGGATTCAGAGCATTACTCTCAGAATTCCATTTTGCTCCATATATGCCGATCGAAAATAAATATATTAACGAAGTTCTCGATATCGATGCGATCTGTTTTGAATCGATGTCGGTAGCGACAGTTCCGAATTATCCTAAACTATTAAAAAGTTACGTTATTACTTAAGGAATTTGATTATCAGGTATTTATGCCCTCAAGTTCCTAAGCAACGTGATTTACAGGATGGCGTTATCGATATTTATCGAAACTTCTTTGCAAAGACAATTAATTATGATTTATTGCGTTGGTATATTCAACGACCATTGCAACTAGGACAAGATCTTCACGATCGGAAAATGAACATTTCTTCTAAAGATTTTATGAAGAAAACATTATTCGCGAATCGATCTGCTTATATGCCGGTCGATACATTAAATCCTAGAATTAATATTTATATGCCTGACGAAGGCAAACTCGTTAAGATGGAAAAAGTTAGACAGACTTTTACTCATAGTAACAATAAAGCTCCTAATTATTATCGTCCATCTGAAAAGATAAAGAATTGTTTGCGATTGCAAATCAATATTATAAAAACGATTCATAGCGATCAAATTAATAATATTCTTAAAAATATAAATTTAATTATAGCGATAAAGCTTCTGTTATGTCGACTGCAGGTCGTGAGATCGTCGATTACTTACGAGCATTAAATATACCGTCCGATTATTCTATTTTAGAAAAACATGTCGACATCGTTAAATCTGTTCGAGATTACGCTTTATCAGTTGCTGGCGGCGGACAAGCTAAACCTCAATACAGCTTCGATGAGGATCCAGATAATGATTATTTAAAAATTAAAAATCATTCCGGCTGTCGATTATAATAGTCGAGACGAATCTTTATTATTAAGACAACAATTTGTTTCTACTTTAACGAGTGGTGGCAATCAGAATATGTCTGATAATATTCGTAATACTGATCAGTCTGGTATCGATTTACAGACTAATTATTATGATATGGTATTTACCGATAACGCATTTAACTTTAGAATTGTATTAAAGCAAAAATAATGGTCAATGCACGTTAGAATATTCTCCTTATGATGGCGATTCTAAATTCTTAGAATATTGTGCGTCTCAGTTTTGCGGCCGTACAAAATGCTGATGGTTCTGTTCAAATGTCCGGTAATCAAGAGACATATGAAAATTATGAAGACTCCGAATTTGAACGTATCAGTTCTATTCAATATGTTACATATTTAGAAGATGTATTAGTACAAGGTTTAACGGCAAACTTTTCTAATACGTATGCTAATATGACATTGAATACGTATCATGGCCAAGCCCCTCAATTTATGGGCGGACAAGATGCTACATTAACATTCTCTGTAATGACTTACGATAAAGAAACTGTCGACCGCTTCGATAAAATCCCGAAGATTATTTCTTATTTTAAAAAGAAATATCCGAATGCATTACCGAGTTACCCATTCAGAATTGATTCTGAATTTACTCGTCTACTAGGTATATTCGAAGTAATTGTCGAACAAGTATCGATTTCAACTGTCGTAAATTATCCTGGATTGTTCCAAATTAATGTAACGTTACGTCAAACTGATAGAACGATTCGTAATCGATTTGCTATTTATAAACAATTCGAACAAAATAATTTTGCGTCAAAAGAAGCAACGGCTCAACGTACTGCGCAAGCCGCATTAGGTTATTTCGAGATCGATCAAAATTTATCTAAAGCTGAATTATATCCAGACTTAGAATTACCGACAATTAAAGAACTCGGTGAATTAGGTTTCGAATTTATCCGTTATAAAAATCCTCGTGATCAAGTATTCGTTGATCCTGATTTTTATTTCTTCTACCATGAACATTTATTCTCTGAATTATTAAGAGATTGTATCTTACAAGATAGTAAGATGTTACAAATGTTTGCTAAACCAGACGAAGACGGTAATCCATCTGGCGAATTAAAAATTCTTTCCGATCTTAGTGAGGCTGCTCAATATTCTATGCGCCATGGTATGATTGCACAAAATGGTGGCATATCTGAAATGACGGCTAAAGATTGGCAGTTAACGCAAGAAAAAAATTAAACCAGATAAAAAGGAAGAGAACGAGCAACGTATGAAACTCTTTAAATCTGGTATTGCGACAGGTCAATGGAAGGTCGGTAAATCTATCGGCGTTACTTTCTTAGAACCATATTATGCATGGTTGTATCATAATTTAAATACAGAAAGTGGCAAAGAAGAAGTTGAGAAGGCTGGAGAAAAGGTTAAAGAAGCTGCTCCAGTTGTTACAAATGGAATTGAAAAAAATACAGAATTTGACGTTGTCGGTGATGATGCTAAAGAAGGCGCTGAAAAGAAAGTTAACGAGATTAAAAAGAGGGCGGAGAGAACGCTCTTAAATCTGTAATCGTCGACAGTATTAATACATTCCAATGGGAAGCTGACAAAGCTCTTAAGTTTTTATCTGAAACTTCTATCGAAGATGAAGGTTCTGAAGAAGCGTTAGTTCAATATTTTAAAAATATTATTGTTGAAACAAAGTCTGTTGATACTACTTTAACTTCTAAATGGAATGCTGACATTAATGATTGGTTAAATAAATTTGCCTGGTCTGCATTAGCTTCTGGGTTTTTCTACTGATCTTGAGCCAGAAAAAGCAAAAAGCATTATTATGTATATGGGTCAAGCTTTTAGCTAATGGTGCTCAAGAAAAATGGTGGCCAGTATGGTTTATGGGGACAATCTGTAAAGCTTAACGGAAAATCAAATAGTCTTTTTAATGATCCTAATTATAATAAGGACAAAAATGACGATAAAAAAAGGTGATTTAGATTTTTAACGTAAAAACTTTTAAGCCGACACGATATACAATTAACGGGTTAACTTATATCGTCATCTTGACGATACATCTGATTTTTATGCATATGGTTCTTGCACTGAATTAGGCCCTTATGGTATTCCTTGCTTTACTCAAAAAGAATTCGAAGATAATCCTATGCTTCAATTCTTACCGATCGATTATAATAAACGTCGCAAAAAGTTTTTTTAGATAAAGGCTTTACGTTTGAAGCATCCGATCGATATTACTTCTAGATCCTTATTATCAAACATCTGATCACAGTGAAACAATTCAATATATGAAATATTGTATGCATGATATGAATTATGCGAAACATGCTTTCTTGCGAAATGTTTTTGTACTGGTTATGTGTTTTTAATTAAGAAGAATATCTATCCTAACTATATGACTGATATCATGTTCCAAAAATGCGGTAAGTGAAGCTTCTGCATATGAGTTCATGAAAGATATGAATCTAGCTAACGACGTTCAAGAAAAGAATGTAAACACTCTTAAAAAACTTCGTTAAGGACAATCAAGATAAATTCGTTAAAGGTAAATTATTTGTAGCGACAGCATTATCGTTAATGTGTAAAAGATTCTTCTTTAATTAAAAATTATTACTCGTGATTATAATGCATTAAATGCTTTAACTCATAGTAATTACGCCTAACATAACGACGACGGCTCCGTTAACTAACGACGAAGTAAACCTTAGAAAACTATTATATGGCTTAGTTCTCTCTGGTCTCGTAGAAAAAATCGAAGAACTCGGTATCGATATTGCGACCGATAATCCTATCGCTCAAATTCAACGTGAGTTTATGCAGCAATTAGAATTAGAAGCAAATGCAATGACGCCAAAAGCATTGGCAAGACGCATTCGAGATTCCTATCTCAATATGGTTCAAAACCGATGTTCGTGGTAGAATGTTTCGAGGTTTCCCGACATTCAGATCATGTTTATCGATGAAGGTGCTTCATCGGGATTCTGGAAAGATGCACGATAGTTTCTATAGTACGAATGCTGTAAGTTCAATTCAAGTCGTTAAATCTAAAAAATATTGCGGCCGATACTGCTATTATTCAGTTAAATAATTTTATATCAAAAATATATTGTCTGAATATGAAGATGATGGACAAGGCGATAACTTCACGACACAATTACAATACGGTGTTGCTGGACTTGAAAACTTATACGATAGTATTTTTAATCCTCGTACTTATGTTCGTAATTTAAGTGAAAAGCAAGCATTAATTCCCGAGAGGAATTCTATTAAATTAGTTGCCGGTGCTCGTATGCATATCCGTATGGGCTATTCTGCTGATGCAGCTAAGCTGCCTGTTATGTTTTAACGGTACAGTTACCGAGATTCAAGGTGGCGATGTCGTAAGTATTGTAGGTCAAGGCGACGGCATTGAATTATCTAACCCTATTCGTGAAGATAATTTCGGCGATAAGATTAAAAACCGTGGCGTAAAATATTTAGGTGAATCTCCTTATGGCTTATCTTTTGGTGGCGTAAGTCCTCGTGTATTAGTAAGTTCATTCTTAACATGTCAAGATCAAAACTGGTTTAGCCAATTATTCCGTGAGAAGAATTGGAATGTATTATCGAGAGTATTCTCTAATAATCCATTCGGTATTTATCATTACGGCGATCCATATTATCGTGACATCTTCGTTAACGGTGAACCAGTACAAAATATTTTACGAAGTAACTAATGACTCTTCTGCTCATTATTATAATTTCCGTAAGAATACTGATATCACTAATTTGTTTAATAGTGATAGTTTACAATTTGAAAATGGTGCATCTGAACAAGGACAGCAATCCTGGTATCGTTCATTAGGAAGTGTTATTGGGATTGATCCCCCAGAACAAGGTCATCAGTTTATTAGTATTAAAAACACAAGGTAGAACAGTATGGGATATTTTTGCAGTTTGCCGTAAGTGCTAATCCATCCTATATTGGTGCAACTGATTACTTTGGATTTTAGAAGTACTGTGTTTATGGGACTACCTAATTGGTATTATGCTTATAAATATATTAAGAACAATAACCAATTAAATACTCTCGAGAAACGGAAACCTTATTCTCAATTCCATATGTATTGGTCGGATCACGATATTTTATCTAACCAAATTCAAACTAATTCTAATAAAGTAGCTACCGTAGCTAGAGGTATGTATCAGTTTGAAGAAGTTAAAAAATCGACTCCCGATATTTATTTCGACCGCGATATTTTATCCTGAATATCAACGTTCTATGGTAGTCGATACATGGTTACATGGTAGAACACAAATTCATACTTCTTCTGAAAAATACATTCGGAATCGATAGCGAAATTGGCTCTTTAGATAGTTACGCAACAGTTACAGGAGCATTTGGCTCTGCTGTTGGAGGTGTAGTCGGCGCTCGTGGTGGTTCTGTCGGTGCTAGTGCTGGTTTTGCTCTTGGCGGTGCTATTGGCACAGGCATAGAGTTAGGCTTAAAGAATATTGCTTCTGGGGCAATATCTAACTTTGTTCCAGATAATTATGGTGGACCTGAACATAATCATGCTCAAACTGCTCGATTAATGACGTTATCTCGATTAAAAAAATCTGTCGAACAAATCTATTCTGGTAATCTCGTAGTTTACGGTGACCCTACCGTAAAACCTCACGATCGAATTTCTATATTCGATGAACCAAGTAGTATGACAGGTCAAGCAAGAGTTCGTGAAGTCGTTCATACACTATCGGCTACGACAGGTTTTTGTTACGACAATTACGCCAGATGCTATTGTCGACGTGCTTAATGATAAAACGACTCAAGCTGTCAATATGGCTATTACGTCTACAATAATGCGTTGGGCCGTATACGCTCTCGGTGTTTATAATTTACAACGAGCTTATATCGTTCGTGCTATTATCGATGATGGCTGGGGTTTATTCGCTAGAGCAAAAGGTTGGGCTGCGGCAGAATATGCAGATAAACTTAATAGTAATATTAATCAAATAAAAGAAACGTCAGAACACTTTAGAGAGTATTCATAAAAGGTTGCAAACAAAAGAATCTGCTCTTAGGGGTTTGCATTAGATGCCGCAAAAAGATGCAAAAGATGAAGCAAAAATTGCAGAGTTAGAGCTAAAATTTTAACTGTCGAAACTCGCCTATCAAAATTTGATCCAATTAGATCTTCATTGGCATTAAATAAATATGAGCTTCAAGGTAAAGAAGGTATCTCTAAAATATTAAATACTTGGGCAGAAGCTAGTGCTAATTTTGAAAGAGCAAATTTAGCAATAGCAAAAAGTATACGATCAAAGATTTGCCTGAATTTACTAAGCTTACTAGAGAAGCTGAAACTTATAAAGCGAACAAAAGACAAAACTATTTATAATAAAGCTTCGAGATATTATTCCAGCTGGAGCAGAACCTGGGACTATTGATAATGCCACGATGGAAGAATATAAAAACAAGCTGAAGCTGCTTGGGAAAAAGAATATAATAAGAAGCTTGATAAAGTAAAAAATCGTATTCAAAAAGAAACCGAAAAATTAGTCGATGAAGTAAAAAGCATTATAACACCAAAAAGGCCAAGAAACTCTTGCAGCATTAAAAGCGAAACCCGAAATAAGTAAAAGATAATTGATGCTACATCTAAAGATATTCTTATGAAGAGTAAAGCCGGTGCTATTTAATAAAATTGCCGGTACTCGATTAGGACGATACTTATCTTCGGCATTAAACTTTGGTAGTAAAATCGGTGGTAACGTGTTAATGGTCGCTGCTGCCTATACGTTAGGTAGATGGGGGCGATATGATTTCTGATTTTATTCAGAACTATAAAACATTAAGTGTAACACCTTTACTTAAGCGTGGCATGCCATTTATACCAGCATGGGCAGGTAATAGTGGTACAATCTTCATGAGTCCTAATTGGGGAAAACGTGGTCAAGTATTAGATTTAATGGACACTATATTTAATCATCGTTTCCAAGATCAAGAAGGATATCATCCTATTGCCGGTTCATTGAGTTTCTTATTAAATGCTTCAATGGGTGGCGGTCCTGCCGATGCTCTACAACGTTACGAATTAAATGCTGATGGCAATATGTATGCTAATAACATAGGGCAGCGATTACGAATATCTCGTAAATCAAAAACTATGTCGATGGCTTATTGCAACGTGGCAGCATTCGTTCTGTCGAACAATTATTAATGCATAACGAAGAAAAATCAAAAGGATAAACAAGAAATTAAAATGAGAGCTGAAATCAATTCATGCATAAAATTGAAGACGTTCAAAAAGATAATACGTCTATTCTCGATCCTTTAGTTCCAGTTCCTGGTCCTGAGTTCGATATCTTTAAACAATTTAAGTTCTTCGTTGTACGTCATGAAAAGGCGTTAAATAATGAAGAGTCTAAGAACACTGTCGAATTCTCTATTAATCAGGGCGGCAAACCTGTTAAGGTTATTGGTATTAAAAGGTAAAGATGGTGACGGCAATGAAATTATCGATGCTCCATTATTACATCCATTTGCTTTAAATACTCTTCGTAAAATTATATTCCAAGCAGAACAAATGTTATCTTATAAAACTACGACCGACCCAAAATACGTATATTAACAAAGTATCGAATGATTATATAACACTAACAAGTTGTTACTTATTCGGTACTAAGAAAAATATTCTCAGGATCCGGTTTTTGGTTTTACGTTGATTGCTCATGGCGAATCTAAAGAAAATCTTAAAAGTTATTATGGATACATTAAAAGAAAAAGACGAGATAACTTATCAAGTTTACGATAACGACGATGGTAAGGTATATCAAGTTAATGTAAATATTCCTAAGTTCGGTGTATAATGTCGACGATACAAAATAAATTTAAAGATACATATGCTGGACAACAGATCCGTAATGACGGATTTGCAAAGTTGAAAGGGTCAGTCTTAGGATCTGACCCTAAAACTTGTACTTGTTCGGTAACTTATACTTCACAAACTGGTGAAACAATAACTGAACCAGCTATGCCAGTACAAACAAATTCACCTGACGATTGGTTCCCAAAAGGCGGAGATTATGTTATAATAGAAGCATACGGGGATCGTCCTCTTGTAACTGGTCGCTGGATTGCAGATTATGGCACTGAAATATACCAAGAAAAGTGAGCTAAAGAGTGACATCTTCCCAGATGAAAATGGTCAGGATAACGGAGGCTCAGTATATTAAATGCCAGAAATAAATCAAACGTCTAAGAACGTCGATATCGCTAAAACCGACAAGGCAGTATCTGAAGCAATTAAAGATACTCCCGATGATGGTTCTGCGATCGATAATCAGAAAAGTATATCAAGATTTAAAAATTAATGCGACTGAAATGGAAGAATCTTCTAAACATCCACATCGAATTAAAGATTGGTCAATTAAAAGATTCTTAGCAAGTATCGTTATTAAGATGGGTAAGTCTATTGGCTTATCTATCGGTAACGATACAAAACTATCTTTAGATTCAGGAAGCAGTAGTTCTATATCTCAAAACACATAGAATTAAAAGCTAATCGAATTCATTTAGATTGTGACGAATTAATTATTAATGGCCATAAGTTAAATAATAGAATATTTGAACTTGCCGATTTTCGAGAACTTCCAGATCAAGAAGGTTCTATTATCGGTGATCTAATGGTTAAAGGAACTGTTCTCGTTAAATCGTGGGAGCCTAATTTAGCTCGGTATGTTTTAATCCGCCGTGATATTTATTTACCATTATTTGGCAAAACTACGACGACTGTCGAAATTGCTGAAGGATTAAAAATTAAAAAGACCCTACTAAATTGGTAACAGACTTTTGCTCCGTTTACGGCAGCAATGCTTGCCGGCGATTCTCCGATTACAGAGAAGTCGGCAAAAGAAGCATGATCGAAAGCTAATCCTGCCGAGCAAAAAGTTTTTAGAATCTAATATCTATGATTTAAAAGTTTCTGATTATCAGACTATAGATGATTTCAAAAAGCATTAGACACTAAAAAGAAAACGTCATTAAAGGTTTTTAACGAACAAGTTTCTAAAAGGTGATGCTAGTGCTAAAAACTCAATAGAACAAGCTACTCAAGCATATGATTTATTGTTAAAAAGCAGCAACAAATTATTATGCCAACAAAAAGCAGTAATTGTAATATAAATCTAGTACTGGTAATAATACTGGTACTAGATTTAATTTTTACAGGAAAATAAATATGAACTATAATCAGATACTAGGAAAGATTAGTGAAGAAACTAAGAATAAAAGTATCGAAAGAGTATCATGAAAATTTATAAAAAGAATCCGACAAAGGAAGATTTTTAATGGCGCCAATAATAAAATTAATACTTTGTTGCATGATAAGAATATAAAAATCGATGATACGATTCGTAAAAACTTAAAGATACGCAATCTAAACTAGCTGAAGCATTAAGTAAAAAGATCTTAAGGCAGCAAAAGAAGTGCTTAAGGATATTAAAAATATTCCTGAAATATCTAAGGATGTCAATGCGCAAGATATTCTTAAATATGTCGATAAAAGAGATTTAGCTTACTTAGCTTTAGATAAATTTTTAGATAAACAAATTACTCAACGTATTTACGATACTTTACATGTCGATAGCTTAAAAAGGCTGTTCCGGCCGCAATCGGCGATAAACGTTCACAAATTGTAGCGATTATTAAAAACGTATAAACATATTAAAAATACCAATCCAGAGTTAGCAAATACTCTCGTTAAAGAATTGTCGACTAATATTAATAAACAACTTGATCAAGAAGTCGATTACGCTAAAAAAATAAATATCTATTAATTGCACAACAACAAAGTGGAAAAACAGATAGATAACTTATATACAAAAGCTACTCAATATCTCGATATTGCGAATAAGACAAGTAAGACGTATTTAGACAAAGCTGTAGCCTTAGAAGACAAGTTAAATGCCGCTATATCTGGATTAGATAATACAAAAGATTGGTGGATTTGCAAAAAGTAGTTAATATGAATTTTGCAATTATCTAAAATTGATTATGTAAGTAAACAAGTAGAACGTGTTAATAAGTATTTAGTTAAATATAACGAGATCGCTAAAAAGCTTTTAGATCGTGCATAAAACATGGGCGACAGAACAAGTTACTAAATTAGCGACTAAGGCACTTGGAGCTATCGGTAAACAAATTGGTAAGATTGCTAAATCGGCACTCGGTAAATTTAAAATTTAAGGATAACAAATGATCGATTTCTTATTAGACACAAATAAAGATGATATCATATTGGGTCCGAGTCGACGATCTAATTCATTAGCTATTCAATTTAATATCGGTCAGAAAACAAATAAATTAAAGATTCAATTTTTGTTGAATCAGTTACTCGACCAAAAGCACAAAGTAAATGCTTTTAAATATTAAATTTAATATTAAGCCTAAAGAAGATGATTATTTAAATAAAAGTTATCTTCTAGTCGACATATGTAAAGATAATGAAGATTATGAAATCCAACAAATTATATTACGATTAAAACTGAATTAGGTGAAGTTCAGCCTTATTCTGATTATGGATCTAGACTTGTTGAATATCGTCATGAAGATAAATTTGATAAAGCAAATTTACATGAGATAAAAAGCAATTGTCGACAGTATTGTCGACACTTCATTATACGATACATCTGTTACACCTAATGTCGATGATCATCAAATTATGGCATGACATATTCATATTAAGATTATTAATAAAAGAACTGGAAAGGTTTTAAAGGATTCGTTATATGAAGACATTTTACACAAATCCATGAATCGATTAAAAATATTTTTCAGAAACTAACTAACGATACTGTTGAACGTGGTTCTGTTGTCGATTTATTTATGTTAGCTAATTCCAAAGAAATGGAAGAAGCATATTTGTATATTGAGTCCAATAAAAATCCTCACATATATACAAATTTAAAAGGTTCCAATTTAGATGATATGGTTAAGTTCTGATGGCTTCACTCGTCGAGAAGGTGAAAGTGATCAGAACTTATTATATCGATTAATTAATTGGTCTTTAATTAATGAAAAATCTAATACGATTGCAATCGATGCGGCCTTATTAGATTTACAAAGTACTTCTAACGTAACATACGTACCGATGGTATATGGAACAGGTACGGCTATTTGTTACGTTATTCCTAAAGAATATACTGTCGAAAAAATTGAAGCCGCGCTAAACGAAGCAAAAGATCGCTTAAAGAATGTCACAAGCCCTTCATTATATATAGAGTATGTGACTCCGGCACTAAAAGCTGTTACACTGTCTATTACTTTATCTAACGATAATTCTAATTTAGCCGATATCAAAAAGAATTTAGAACAACGTATTGCAGAATATATTAATGCTATTCCTCCTGATTCTTATTTAGATATCGGAGTAATCAACAAAATGGGAATCAACGAAACTGGCGTAAGCTATTTTTAAATGTTACTGGATTATTTGTAGACGATGTGTGTCTGTGACAGCATTAAAAATCATTACAGGATATTAAATCCAAAATGATTCTCGATACAATTCAATGGATAGAGGTTTAATGAATGGATGCAATTACTAATAAAAATTTTGCAAGAGCTTTGCAGTATTTTCCAAAGTGGATGCAAATTAGACGCCAGACCTACAAGTCTACATCCGACATCTACTTAGAGCTGTAATTGAAGAAATGAGCCTCTATCTATAAAGAGGTCGATGAATATACTAAAGATTTCTTTTTAGTAAATTATGCTGGCCGAGAAGATTCTATTATTTCTCAAATCTATGTAGCGAATATTGGTAAGCTAGAAGATGGTTTAAAGTTAGATAATGAATTTACTATTACAGAAAAACTTAAACGAGTTTTATAAAATAAAAATATGCTTATTATGACAACGGTAATCTTTATTTTTAAACTTGATGAAGTAGATGGTACTCCTATTGGATATACTATTAATAAATTTCATTATACTGTTAATTTTAAAAACAAGAACCTGTTTGGAACATCTTCGATGAGTTTGCCTGGTTTGCCGGGATCGATCGACTCTAATGAGTCTAACCTTAGTTTATCTAACAGAACATATGATGCATTAAGAACGAAGAATAATAAAAATAATAATATCTTATTCGATGATCCTAATATTCTTAACATATAAACATCGATTTAATTCAACTGAATTCGGTTTAAAATATTTAATTAAAAACTTATTATCGGCTTTATGCCGGTATCGCTTTTAAAGATATTAAAATCGATAAACTAAATAATATTAATATTCAAGAAGTAATAAAAAGATCAGAAAGTATATGATTATATTGCTAAATTAAATAAAGATATTGTGAGAGAAAAGATCTGGGATATTACATTCTGGGAAAAATGAATTTAAGAAACTCGATTACCTTCCTCATATCTGGGATCAACCTGTCGAATATTATTTAGACGGCGTCGGCTACTATGATAGCTTAAAAGTTACGACATCTAATTTAATTAGTTCTTCCGATACAACTGACGTATCAATTATCGGATATAAAAATCTAATCAGAAGGTTAGCCAATATTTATTAAATAGCAACAAGAACGTAAATATCGGTATCGGATTACAGAAGTTCGACTTAAAACTTAAACCGTACAAGTCGAATATAACTTAAAGGCGACTTCTGCAGTTAAGGTCGATCCTGCGACAATTAATTTTTAAATCTTATAAGACTTATAATGGTGAATATCGCTTACCATTAGAAGACTTTGTCGATTATGAAAGTCGGTGTGAAAAACGTTACGATTAAAAACAAAGGCTTGCTCGTTAACGATAATAACAAAAGAAGTAACATATAAAGTTATTGCTTATCCTAAATATCAAGGCGGCAATATTTATTTAACTTCTTTCAAAATTGATAATACTGAACAGTTAAATAATGAATTTACTAATGATTACTTTATTAAAGAAAATGGAGCCATCTCCTATTTAGATAATTATTTCTACGGCACTCGTATTAGTGACTTTGCTTTACTCTTCTAACGTAATCAATACGAAAGACGGTATTAAACTCGACACTTCTAAATCTACTGTCGGAACTTTGAGTATTCCTTTTAACAGATAATATGCGTTTTTAAAAACAATTAATTATTCTATTAAAAGATACTCCTGTTAATATCATTAATCGCTTCGATTTAATTAAGTTAAATAATTTTAAATATAACCAAGCCGATAATTATCTTTATATCGATTCCGACGTTCAAAGGTCAAATCAATATCGATCAAATTATTACTTCTCTTGAATTTGAAATCGATAAGTTAGATAATGAAACCAACACTGGCTCTTGTCGTGTTTTAATTACTGACGACAATAATAATATTTTAGCGTCTAAAGAATTAAATACCGATACTAAAAATATGAAATTCTCTTTCGAATCTGAAGATGCGAAACGAAAAACATATTTTCGATCGTTAAAATCGGTCAGCGCGGATTTAAGATTAAATATATTAACGCTACTGCAAACGGATTAGTATTCTCGATTAATGGGCAGCCATTATCTAAATCTTTAAATACATATTCTATCCCCGATAATCCAGATAATAAAATACTAACGTTATCTCTTCATTCTTATCTCGGTATCTCTAATCCAGTAATTAATTATATTTCTATTGCTGGTGAATATGCTAACTTTTAAATATTATGAAAAATCGATTACGGTTCCTCCTAATAGTCAAGTTAATCTAAAGATTAAATCGAGAGACACAGTATTAAAATTATATAAAGATAATAATATTATCGACGATAATTATGATACTTTTACGATTCATTTATTGGCCCAGAAGCTTCCTTTACTCATCGATAAACAAAATATATCTAAGAGTGAGTTCCTTATTCTTACAGGTCAAATAAACAAGCACAATGTCGATTATATTAATGTCGATAGCGAAACAAAGTATATCACGTTAACGTTCGATCATTATGAAAAGCAAAATCGAATCGCTATCGCTATTAAATATATTAACTAATCATTATTCCTTCGATAAATCAAACGATGCTGTATTTATTACTTACGATGGTCGTGTGATTATTTATAATAAAAATATGGACCAGTCGGCATTTAAAGAAGTCGAAAATTCTCAGTGCATATTTTGAACTCGAATATAATAAAATTATATCCGAAATTCCGGCTACTCTTTTAGTTAATTATATTCACGATGCTCGAGGCTTAATTAAGACGACTGAGGCATCGACAGAAAATAAAGTATATAAAAATTTTATTGAGCGACAAAGAACTCTTCTAACCATACGTTACATCATTCTGAAACGATCGTTCAAAAACCAAAAGAATATCCGATCATTTTGGATAACTTTATTCCTAAATTGTCGGCAGAACAAGTTTATTTCGTCGAAATTAATTTGCCGGATGGTTATAATCAATCGACACAATATATTCGATATCAACACAAGAATAAAGAAGTTTTTATCTAAATGGTGTTTATTAGGTAATAATATTAATATCTTAACACCAGAAATTTCTATATTCGCCAACATGTGGAACGATAATGAATCAGATTACAATATTTCGGTTAATAAAAATTAGAGACAACGTTATTTGCTTCTGAGTTAAGCTTGCAAGATGTATATCAAATCGATAACGTCGACTATAACTTATCAGAATATATTCTATCTGTTCCATCATATGCTACTATTGTATATAATGAAAAAGATATACTGAAACAATCGAATTAACGGAAGATGGGTTAGAGTAAATTCAAATATTCTAATGTATCTTCTAACAATATTGAATTATCGATTGGCGGTACAACGTTAGCCGAAGACGAATATGTATTATACGAAACACCCGGTATCATTCAAGTAAAATTCTATTTACGATCATAATTCATTGAGTTTGCAGGCAACATATACTTATAAGCATCCTTCTAAAATCGTATTCACTAATTTAGATAAATTATATGAATTAGTCAGTATAATATTAATGCTTATGATACAGAAACATTAATGACGATTAAAAGATATGAAGGATGGCGACTCTAAAATTTTAAATATCGTTAATAACGATATCGATAAAAGTATATGCCAAAAGCACTGGACCCTAATTTTACTGCAGTCGTCGTAAATAATGTCGTGTCTGTATATCGTAATAGTTTAGATAATAAAGTTGCTGTTAAATCTGGTTATTATTATGAAGCCGGTAAGGAATATTATTTCCCGGTATATGAAACAGAAGTTGATCATCACAAAGAACATTATGTAAATTTAAACAGTACTAAGAAACAAAGGTAGTCTTGTTAAGATGCAAACAGAAAGACAGAACTTCATTCCGAATAGTTTAATGGATATGAAAGTATTAAATCCATTATGTTATGTTAACTTTTAAAGAACAAAAGAAGTCTCTGAAATTTCATCCTTCACTCATTAACGACGGCAAATACGTTTAATAACTGGACATTTTCAAGATTGTGATCCAACATTAATCGAATTAAATAAAAATTACGTGATTAATTTTTAAATTCGATAAAGAAGGATATGCTATTTTTAGAATCGACAAGTATGCATATACTACATCATATTGTTATATTAAAAAGTGACAATTTAAAAATTTCTTTGTATAAAGAAAAGAAATTAAACGACTTCAGATTGCAAAAGAAACTGCTCTTAGAAAAAGTAGAAGATTTCGTCATTAACGATGACTTTGCTTTCCTCAATTTAATGTCGACAAAGATTTCTATTATTATATTATCGTTACTGGCACAGTCAGTTTCAATCGAAGAAATCGTTCTATCCGACAAACTAATAACAGAACCTCATAGTAAAAAACATCGATAAGTATAGTTGGGATTTAACCGAAAAGAAAAACAGTATTGCGAACGAAATTATTTTCGATACGTTTAACTATACAACAGATAATAATATTGATGTCGATGACAACGACGTAATTCAATATGGTACAACAATCGATTATGATGCTACGTTATTAGCGACAGCCGATTTAAAATGTTGTCAGTTAGATAAAGTATTATTACGCGGCAATAAACTGATTACGTTGAATGAGCCAGGAACTGTTACTACGAAATCTTCGATTTAATTCATAATCAATATAAAGCTAAATCTGAAGATTGGTATAAATATCTTAAAATATATTATATATGGCTGCGAAAATTAATACTCTTAGCGAAGATAAATTTACGATTGAGTATTAGGTTCTGAGAACTATTATTCTAAATATGCAACTATTGCCGTTATTGAAAATGGCGATATGTTCTTTTATCTAACGATAAATTAGTACAGTATATTAGATTCAAATCGATATCCCAGCAAATAGTTCTATTAGCTCTATCGACGTATATAATATTTATGATGAATTAGAAGATCAAGTTATTGAGTCCTTACCTGTTGCTGGTACGATTTTTATTTCTCGATTATTTTATGGTATCTGAAAAGGCACTTATAATTTAGATACAATCGCCGACATTAAAAGGCGACGTTAGTATTAAAGTAAGATCATTGCGTAAACAAGGTGTAAATAATCAGTTTACGGCTTGGAAAGATTTATATCGATCTGGTACTAACTCCTGTATCGTTTTACCGATACCGATACATTCAATTTAAAATTGAGTTATTAAATAATAAATCTACTATTAAATTAAACAGAATAGGATTAACGGCTATATGATATTTTTAATAAAGCTCAGTGTAACAAAAATAATGGTTGTTATTTTATGATCAAGATATTATAACTGCCGATTATTTATATTCTGGAGATTGTAGAATTGAACTTCAATTGAAATATGTTAATTCTGGATTCGGCATTTTGTTAATTCAAGATGCCGAAGACATTTTAAATCTCCTAAACAATATATGTTTTAAACTTGGCGACAATGAATACTCTGTTATCGATAAAATTGTCGACTTGCTTGGAGCAAGTCACAAACTATTCAAGAATATTCTACCATACAATTTAAACATTTAATAAACAACGATGATGCTGTTTTTAGTTCTAGAAAAATAAATAACTTGAAATTAATTTTTATTTAAAGACTAAAAAGAAAAAGTCGTGTTTATCGAAAAATTTAAAATCGACATCGATGATTATAAAATAGGATTTTACTCTCAATATGGAAATACTATCAAGTCTATCAAAATCTCAACTGGTCTTCCTATTGGATGGGCTGCTAATTCTGCAAGTACTGTTGGTGGTAGGATCTATTATTATGATAATACAATACAATTTGAAAAATTGTACTTATGAAGCGGAAACAGAAACTGATTTCATATCGCTTAAGAAAGGGACGTACTTCTTAAAAGCCGATATTGAAGGCGATATTATTGCATATGTTTTTGAATCTAATAGTGATAGTACAGATATAAACAAAAGAATTGTTAAACGGCAATAGAATAGTTCTCGAAAAAGACGCTGACATTTCTATTCGTTTTTGCCGGAAGAAACGGTACCGTTAAAAAATATTTCGTTACAGGAATATGAGAATAGTGAATACGTTCCATCTTCTGGCAGCAGGCTCTAAACAAGAAGGAAGTTATTTACATTTCGATTTAGATAACATTTCTAGAATCGAACTCGTTATTAATATTCAGAAACTACCTATCGCCGATAAATTAAAATATTATTATTTTAAATATGACGGCCGTGAATATACGCCTGAACTTCCTCTTAATGAAGACGTTAGAATCGTATACGATCGTGAGTCATTAACTATCGCATATCCAGGTGGATACGTTCATTTAAATAAATATTCTTCTCGATATCTAGATATGTTCTATAATATCGATGCTTATGTATCTAAGTTGCTTATTACTAATAAAGAAAAATAAAACCGAAAGATATTCTTAATGTAAGCGAATTTATTTCTTATGTAACCGATGAAGTAACATCTCCTATCTTATGTTTAGATAAAGATGATGAGCCGCTCGATTTAAGTTCTTCATATCGAGAAATTATTATTCCTTCTACTCAAATAGAAATGTTTAATCGATATACACCAATTAATTTATCTAAAAACTTAATGTGTATGAATTAGAAGATATACAAGTAGTCGGCATTAAAGAATTTACCGAGTAAATCCGTCAGCTAAAACATTAGATAAGTTTATTTTATCTGATGTCGGGTATGTGTATTTAGACTTCAATCATAATACCGATGTCGATATTAAACATAATTCGATTACTATTTCTAACGAAATTAGAAAACAATATAAATATATTATTATCGTGTATCCGCATGCAGAAGAATATATGTATCGTTTTTACGAACTGGAATCGTGAAGTATTTTCTAATACTAAAGAATTAAAGTTAGCTAAACCGATTCTCGATACGTTTAATAACATTATTGTATATGCTACAAACGACGAAGTGGATGAAAAAAATATTTCTATCGTGTTCGAAAGAAAAAGAAACGACCGATATAAAAAATGGCCGTTACTAGTATGATGTGTTAGATAATAGTCAATTCGATATCGATTTTTAAAAGAAACGAAATCGTTCTTCATAATAATAATTATAAACATTATATTATTGAATATTTAAAAAGCAGACAGTTATTGTATTAACGATTTAAAATATAATGTATTAATCGGGAAAAGAAGCTTCTAATCTTTACGAAGTAAGTATCTTCTAATAAAAAGATATTAAGATTATCTACGATCAAAATAAAGAAACTAAAGCGATCGATCAATATAGAATAACAGATTTAAATATGATACCAAATGAATATGTTGTTATGAGGTAACGGTATGAAGATTTATAAAAAAACAAGAAAAAGTAGCGAATACTGTATTTGCTCGATGATCAGGATATGCCATTATCTTATTTGGTTAATAATTCTGTTTATGCTGATACCGTCATTAAATTTAACAACGATTTGTTAAGTTTAAATAAAAAGCTATATCTTTATATCAAAAGATCGATAAAGATTTACTTTTTATTTAAAGAAAATTATATTCCGGCTAAAAGAACAAAAAGATTACCTTTTGGATAAAGACGGTATTATTACGATAAAAGATACGTCTAAGAAGGCGTCTTATCGCCCGACAGTATTTGGATATAAATATATTCTCCAAAGAAATATTCCGTTTTCTTCTGGACGTAGTTGGGATATTAATATAGATTTTACCGGCATGGAAAAAGTAAAGTCTATGTTACAAGGTATTACTGTTCTAATAATATTAAATTTAATAGTGTTACCGATAATCCCGATATTAAATATTATAACGGAGAAGATAAGTTCTTAAAGGCTATGAAAAGCTGGCGGCTATAAAGATAATTGCAATATTTATATCGTAAATTCTACTTACGGTAATAAAATTCTTTTATAATAAACCTAAAGATATTTGACGTAGCTCAAAACCTGTTTTATTTAACCAATCTGAATACGTAATTGAGCCATCATGGGATATTTTCAATCATGATTTGGAAATGTCGCTATTCCCTCGTGCTACATATGATTATATTAAAATTAACGATTAATCATACTCCGATACTCATCATGCAAGATCGGTTGAATTTTAAAACTATTCTATTGTGCGGTAAAGAAATCTTTACTCAGCCTCGATTTAATTCAATTTCTTGCTGAAAATATTGTTTACGCTTATAGCATTGGCTACCATCGTATTCCGGAAAAACTGATAGCTATATCAATACTTTCATTTCTAATAATTTGATCGATTATTACTATAGTTTAAATAATCGATTGAAATATGAAACATCCTCAAATTAATTTAGATAAAGATATCGCTTCTTTAACTTCGCTCGATAATCACGATTATAAGTTAGTTTATGTCGAAACAACAAACGAAAACGTAATTTTTCGATTATGCGACACCTTCTCGTGATATTTACTTTAAAAAAGTGATTGACGACGAACCTAAAAAGATAATAATGAATCTTTAATTTATACCGTAAATCAAGAATTAAAATTTATCGATAATGTCGACTATTCTTTATTTAACATTGAACAGTTACCTTCTATACGTTATAATTATGATAAAGAAAAACTTCAGCTAATTATCGGTCAATATTATAGTTCTAAATATAATATCGCTAAGTCTAAAGAAACGATTATTAATATCTCGAATATAAAAACTAATTATAGTTTATATATGACGAATACGGGCATATTAAAAGACCAAAGATTTTTATATTCTTCCGGTCGATGAACCATCTAACGATATTAAAGTTGCCGATATTATTATTAAGCTCGATACAAAAATAGAACCAACCGACACAAAGAATAATTGGTGGCGGATCTAGTAAATTCGACAATTACGAATATATCGATACAGGTAATATACTTGGCAGACCGTATAGAATTGGTACTTCTATGGTAATCACGTTACCTAAAAATATGAAAGTCATAGAGACCAATTACAGGAACAAATTAACAAACATATTTCTTCGTCGGAAGCAGCAGTATTATTATTTAAGGATTAATAAATGGCACAAAATTATTTAACAAAGGTTGATTTTACCAAAAGGCGTAAAAGCTAAAACCTATTAACGACAATTTTGAAATGATTCAAGATTGGATCGACACAGAACGTCTTCAGTCAGCTGGCTGGGGCGTTGTGTCCGGTTTTGAATGCAGTCGACGTGGCGATGAGTTTATTATCGATGTAGCAGCTGGTGAATTAATCAACAAAAAAGGCCATCGAATTAATCTTGACGCTGCGTCCATTAACGTAGGTGCTCCACAAGCTATTCAGTATTTTGAAAAATTTACTTTGGATGCTAGCGGACAAATTACGTTTACGTTTTCCGGTATATGCTCCATCTCAATTAAAACAAGTAGCATATATTTCTGGAGTTCAAGGCGAACTTCCAGATTTAAAAAGAATTTAGAGTATACGATTTAGAAACTCAAGAAAGTTTACAGATTGCTTCTATCAATAAACAGATTATTCATATCGTAGATCCAGAAGCAAATGTCGGTAGAAAAAGTCGGTGTCGTATATCACTATGCATCATCTCATATCGATACAATTACGTACAACGATAAAAACTCCTGAATTATATCCTAAATATCATTACGGTATTTTTCTCGGCATCGCCTGCATTTCCGCCAATGCAAAACTTTGAAGATGCTGGCGATATCGTATTAGGCTGGGCTTATTGGATAGTCGATGAAACAGGTATCTCTGTTAAGTTCTTCTATGACAACCGAAATACTCGAGCTATTTATGTCGATGAATTTGGCGATATTTATTTTTACGGCAAGTTATATTCTAAGAACCAACGTAAGTTTATTTACTTTATTCAACCAGAGCATCCTGAACCAAACGACTTATGGTATGATAGCGATACAAATATTCTATATATTTGGCGACAATTTAACGGTGAAGATTACCAATGGGTTCCGGTAAATGAACACAGTACGATGGATCTTCACGAAACTAAATTATTTATTCCAGATGAAAATTTAACTGACGAAGAAAACGAAAAACAAACATTCGTATTCGATGAAGACGATGTTAACATGTTCTTTTATTCCGAGATCTAATTCTTTAGACGTATATATCGATCAAGGATATATCATGAAAGATCAGTACGTCGAAATGGTCATGCTTAAAGAACAAGATGCTAAGAGCAAACATTTAATCGTACCTGATAGTGCGAAATATAAAATGAGCGATATCGTAAAGGTGTCGGTTTTAAATTAAACTATGCATTAACGAACCGACTGTCGTACAAGTTAATGTTCGCCATACAATTAAAAAGGTAAAGAATCCGGTGTATTCCAACGTGCTGCCGTATTCGTCGAAGAAAAAAACGTATTATTTATAACGAAGATTCTTATCCTAATAATACTCGTGTTATTAAGTTGCCGACATATTATGAATACGGCAAACAACAAATTGAAGTATTTTAAATGGATTAAAGTTACATAATGGGTCTTCTGATGAGGTCGACTTTGGTGAAGTACTTCCAGTTCCGACTGAAGATAATCCTAATCCGACATTAACAAATAAATTTATTATTAATAATAACGTTAATTTAAAAATATGGCGACCGCATCATTTATCGAATTTCTCATTATACTTGGTCTTACGAACAATTAGAGTCTATCATTACTAATGCTCAGAACGGTATTAAAGAAACCAAAGATCTCATTACGGCAGTCGACAATAAATATAGCCGTATTACAGATTCTATCGATCCTGCAATTACGGCAATGCAAACGACGATTCAAGATCTTAAAACTTCGACACTTAATACCGATAACTTTATCAAGCGTAGTGAAAAAGATTACTAAGTCTATGTTGGATGACGAAGTTAAGAATGGTTTATTTAAAACTATTCAACAGTATGAAATCACGATCGATCCAACTAGTACGATTTATCCGTTACAACATACTGTTACCGATAAACAATTATCGTTTGTATTATTAGATCAATATGTCGGTACTAATAAAAATCGATAACGCTAATATTAGTACGATCTTAAACTATGGTACTGATTATGTCTATGTCGATAATAATAAAGATTAAATTATCAGCCGGACTAATTAGAAATACAAGAAAACTTAAATTTATGGTTATTTCTTTTGGAGCGTAATTCATACAAAAATACATTGACATGGATGGTTCTCGACGAACAAGAATTTAATATTTATAGTACTTATAAAGCCGGAGTTATTACTTCGGCTTCTCAGTACTGATAATTCCGGTTCGCTTATATAATAATTATATGGGTATCGAGACAGCCAGACTTAAAAACTTCGGTGTTAATTTTATTTCACCGATATTGAAGATTCTGTATTGTTAGATTATATTAAAATCTTAAATGCAGATTCTACTGAGTTACCAACAACTCGTTTTAAAGTGATACATTAACGGTAAACTTAACGAATGAAGTCGTACTAGTGGCGCTCCGAATAAAGGAGATAGTGAACATAATTATTACGATTTTAATATCGTAATAGAATTACCGAAAAGATCTTAAGTATAAAAATTAACGATCTCAAAGAATTAACTTGTGATATTGTATATTATTAAGGAGGCCTTTAAATAATGAAACCTACTTGGGGTATTCGAAAAATTAAATGAATACAGCATAAGTAAAGACACAGCTATTATTATTACTGATAGCGAAAAAGATAACTATTATTGGGCCGATATTCCTGATGGATCGTTATTAGTAAATGATAAAAACAGGTAATCTTAGTATTAAATTAACTGGTGAATCGGATTGGGTACCAGTCGGTATCCGTAAGGATGGCACAGATAAGCTCGTTAAAGATGCCGTAATCAATGTCGAATATTATACGATTGTTAAATTCGAATTAGAGCATAATCGATTCTATTATCATGACCGAGAAGAGATTACTCGTATCGGTAAATTAATCGATGGTAAAGCTCAGTTTAAAGTTGGTTCCGGGTTATATATTCCGGGGACAAATCAATTAGAAGTATTAATTAACGATGCTGTAAGATGTAATACTTTGGACGATAGTCTCGAAGAAATTAATATGAAGTATTTCCAAATCGATGCCGACGATATTCGATTAGGTTCGACAGTTACAGTTCGTTATATCAATTATGAACGATTAAGTGAATTATATCCGTTTATCTTTATTCAAGAAAGATACCCTTGGTTCTTCGAAGATAAAGATATCTGGATTAATACAGCAGAAAATGTATCGGAAGACGGTTTTAGCGATTACACCGATGAGCTACACAGTTTCTTATCCAGCTAATGATCCAGCTCATGCCGAAGTTACAGTTTTTACGACTAAAAATCTCGATTAATTGCAACACATCGCCGCGATGAATATTTTAACGACGTGACTAAACGTAGTATTACTAAATTTAAAGTGCCGCGTAAAGTATATGATTATTATCTAAATCTCTTCTCGACTTACTTCGGTTATCAAACTAACTATAGCAAAGCATTAATTAAAAGGTACTCAAACTGAAACAGATAAGTTAACGTTAGATGCTGAAATGTTATATCCTAATGCTTTAATGGGTCGAGCTTCTGTAAAAACTCAAATTGGTAATATTGTAACATTTAAACGTGACGGTAAAAATTATATGCTTCTCAGAATATTGGTATGGGTGTTCAATATAACTTGCCTCGTGAAGAAGATCCGTATAATATTACTGTTATAGTTCGTAATCCTAGTAATGGGTTAAGTAAAGAAAAAGTATTAACTGTTGACCGTCGAAAAATTATTTTAACGGCTGATATTAGTTATGTCACAACGACCTCGGGAACAGAAGTTGTCGTGACAACTTTTGCCTGGGTCAAAAAATAACGATTATGGGCGCTGGTCCTATGGCCGGTGGAGTAATCGCTAGAGATGCTGTTGTCGGTGACAACGGAAAATATAAAGTAAATATTCCTTTGGCGCAACAAGCTGAAACATATACGGTAACAGTTTCTAACGATAAAGCAGATAATACCGTTAGTAAAGATATTGAAATATTACTTCATACTCCAGCTACGCCTCTTTCTGTTTATGTAGTCGACGGAAAAGATTCTCTAACAGGTGATTACGAAGGAACAAATGCATTATCGATTCAAGCAGAATCAGGTTCTACTATTATAATTAAAGATAGTTCCGGTGCCGTTATTCACACAAAACAGCCTTCTAATTTATCTGTCGAAGAAACACTTTATAGAATTCCGTTATTCTATCATCCAGAAGTAAAAAGCTTTTTACGGTAGAAGCTAATAAAACTAATAAAGTTCCTGAATCTAAAACAGTTACTATTAACGGATATAAAAAGTAAATGCAAAAACTCCTTTTTAACGTAAACAATGTGACGTTTAATAATAGAATTTGGGATGTGTCGTTCGATTATACAAAAGGATCGACTATTACGGCATATGATGCGAATAATAATATAATTAAAACTAAAGATAATACAGATAGTATTGTTACGACATCAGATGAAACAATGCGTTATTTTGTTGGCTGATATTATTCTTTCAAACAAAAGAATAATGATTATACTATAAGATTTACTTGTACTCATCCTTTGTATAACGATCAAGAAGTAACGAGAACAGTAGTTGGCACATTTGCCAGATCATCAAATTGAATTATTAAATACTTATGTTATTAATCCATATGCTGATATGTATAATTCTGATGCTTATCAAGTATTAGAAGTTAAGTTATATAAAAACGACAGAAGATTTAGATAGAGAACATTTAACTGTCGATACTCATCCTGAAATTGCAAATAACTTAATATTATCATATGGCGGTAGTAATGCGAAAAGCCTGCTAAGTATTCTGGAGCAAATCTTTTAGAAAAATCAATGGTTCTAAAACATCTTATTTAGAATTTTATAGCAAGAAGATTTGTCTAATGAAGAAACATTAACTGTTCTACCTAAGATCAATAATTATTTAACAAATGCTTATGAAGGTAAAAATGGATCTTATTATTTTATTTTTAGTAGATAACTTCTACGATTTAATGGAAAATAGAGTAATTAATATTAAAAGCAAACAATAAAAGATACTGTTAATATAACAGTTCCAACAACTATCCTTCATTGGAAAAATTTAGAAAAATTAATAACTTTAAATAAAAGATATTGAATCTTCTATGAATGAGAAGTATAGAGAAATAACTAAAGTTACCAATGCTCTTTTTAACTAATCCTAAAGATAATTTCTTATTCAGTTGAGAACAGTATAAAATATATTCATCCTAATTTAGTAAAATTAGTTATTTTGAGTTATAATACTAATGCTCACACTAAATTAAATTCTTTAATAGAAAAATTTAAAAGAGTTAAAAAATATTTTTAATGATACATATAAAAACATTACAATTTAATGGAACAGTTTTTAACTTGTTGGAATGATATAATAATTACAAATATTTAGATTTTTAATTCAAAAATATTATTATTCCCAAATATATTCTCTTATCTTTTGTATCAGCTTATTTCAATGATCATATCTTTTTCTGCTTCTGAAAATGGAATTATTCCAACAATGTATTTAAATTGTGAAGTTGATGACGATAACGTTATTCACGTTAAAAGTAACAATCAAGAATTTTTAAGTGGTTTCTATAATGTATTTGATACGGTAGGAATTAGAAGGTTAATTCAAATCTTCAACCAATAGAAAAAGCTTCTTCAGTAGAATTTAGCTATCTCTTATTCTGGTAAAATACCTTCTTTCTTTTAGGCGATTATAATCATGGCGATTAAAGCTACTATTTTAGCAAAATATAGAAGAAGTTTCTGATAACAGTCTTCCATTCTTTAATTCATTTTATTATCTTTATGGATTATACTAAGATAAAAATTTGAACAATTTTTCTTTCTCTAATCCTATTGAGTGTCATGGAATACAAGTTAAGAATATTGGATCTGAAAAAGATATAACTATTGATTAAAAGAAAGAAAGTATATTGATAATGGAATAAAATATAGAATTAATTGATTTGCCTAATGATGCTCAATATTCTACTATTGATAAAATATCATTCCCCATAACGTTATCGTTATCTGATCCTTTTAATATCATTATTAAATGTAGGAATAACCATTTAAAATTCAAGATCTTTTGTTTAGTTGGGCTGCAGTTGGATCAATTACAATAGAATCACCTTCTATTATGCTTTGATTGACGAAGAAGAGATGTTATATCTCATATATTCCTAAAACACCAAGAATTCTTGGGAATGGGCCGAATCTTATAATACTGTTAAAAGTAAATATAATATTCCTAATCAATTTATTTCGAGTTGTTAATTATAAGATATTTCTCTCTCATGAGTCAGGCCAGACTTTTGAGTTCATCGATCTTAGAAAATATACAAATTATTGTTTGCACCCACAAGACTTTTTGACAATAGTAAGTTAAAATAAAATAATTTTCTGATAATTATGTCGGAAGATATTCTGGTGAAACTGTCGAGCTCAGAATGTCATTTCTGATTGCTGTGCTATTTATATCGATAATCTTGATTTTGTGACTTCCATCAAAGCATTTGCTTGGCAATAATTCATTTTAATGAGCTAAGATTGCAGACAGTAGATCTTAATTACTTTAAAGAATTTAGATATAGTGCATTTTCAGAGTTCTAATGTCGAAAATTTATTTTCACAAAAGAACATTAACGTGCGGACATGTCTGGGAAAGAAATGGTTCTTAAAGATGGATATTTAGAATCTTTGAAAAGAGGAAATTTATTCGATCATATGTCTGATACGTCTTTCTACCGTACAAATATGACTCGAAGTCATTTTAATAGAATTAAAAATAATTTTGTAAATTTTGCAAGAGATGCTTTTCTGAAGCAAAACAAATTAAAGAAGTTGTGTTAAATGAACTCAAACTTAAGACTATTCCAATATAGGTTTTAGATGTAAATTTAGAAAAGTTAGTTATCAGATTCTCTCCTACGATTGGTGCAATAGTGATGGAAGATAGTATGCTAAACAATAGTAAGTTAAATGAATCTTTCGGATAATTATAAAATAAATGCTCCAAGTAAAAGTGTTTATAGTATTTGAAAATAAAAGGTGGGTATGATACGCATCATACACATTAGATTAACCCAAATCTTAGAATATTCCATATTTTGCGAGTCACATCAGAAAACTTATCGAATATAACGCAGCAATGAATAAGGCGAGATCCTTCCATTTTGATGCAAGACATGTTGACGATTTTGGAGGGAACATCAAATGGATGTAAATATTAGTTATTATAATGATGCCAGATCTGACGCTAAAGCTAATCTTGAAGAGAACTAGATGTTCCAAAAGAATATTGTATGACATTGTTTTCCTAATGCTGTAAATAAAAATGATATAAAATATAAAATTGGATATTTTGGGAATTGAGACCATATTCTAGTGGATATGTATATAATTATTACCCTCTATTTCTTCTTTTGTGTTTATGATATTAATTATATTTAGTAGATTTATGGAAAAATATCCGAGTGGCCTGCTTTAGAAGAAATTGATTATATATAGTTCTTCAAATAAAGAGAATACTAATTTATTGGGAGTTAAAATTAAATAATAGTCAAAGCTTAATGATTATTTTGCCAGACAATAGGTCTTCATTATATATCATGACTATAGAAACATATGAGTGGAACTCCGCAAAGACTCGGTACAATAGTCGTCGATCCTAAAGATAATAATATCGGCATTAGAATTGAAATATAATGTCGATAATCAAGATCCAAAAGATCCATTCTCTCAAATATGGTCCTAGCTGGGTGGCTCTTAGAAACTGCCAGCTGGTGAATCGTGTCAATCGAAGAGGTCGCCTGGGATGGTTTGTGAGAAAGCATGTTTATCGATTACGATCGATCGAAGAGCAGCTTTATGATGCTAGTGATGGTGTATGCAAGAAAGTCTAAATTAACGACAAAGACAACTTTTGTAGTTTTGGGTTAGATAAGGTGAATATATTCAGGTAATCACATCATATTCATGACATTAATTTAACAATGCGATAGAATGTTCTCCAGCCACTAAAACTCTTAAAGAACTCGAGTAGCACACATTTTGTATCTTAATTCTACACGATTAGAACAAGGCTTGCGAAAATCACTATTATATTGGTGTCATGTCAAAATCCTGTTCCTCGATTCTACAAATCAAAGAAGATGAACCATGGAAATCCTGAGCTGGTGATTTTATGGATTAATAGTAAGCATGTGAACCACATGAAACAAAGCTTCCCTATTCGCTTCCGTGTACTCGATTGCGATTATAATAGTATGCAGCTTTCTATCCTTTTAAAGTCGATTAGCAGTACTTTTAAAATTTATAAGGGTGAGAATTTAGCTGTAGCAAAAACAAAGTAAATCGATCTTGGACGACAATTAAAGTTCCGATAGCAAGTTGCAACGAAATTTGCCGTCGTGTCGGCAGAATAATGGTGATTTAACCAATGATAGGTGACTCGCATTCATACTACTTCTAAAGTAGATAACTTTAAATTTTATCGATAACAAATAAATATGTACATAGTTGGTGAGCCTGATTTAGATTTACTGTATATAGTACCTGCCAAAGCACTTCTAATATGAAATTTGTTCCAGACGATTTGAATAATGCATATGACGTAAGTTTCTAAGTCGTAAGAATAAATACTTATTATGTCGATTCGCTTTTACGACAGCGTAAGCTATCTTTCAGCTTGACGAATCTTAATGCGGCAAAGAACCCTGTCGAAATTCCAATTAGTGTTTCTACAGAATATGTGGTTCCTAATCGTATAAATCAAGTAGCTAAATCAGTGCTCAGTGCTACTTATAATAGAGAACTTACTTTAATTACTGCTTCTAATAGTCACATTTAAGATACATTGCGTCAGCGAACAACTTGGTGAAAGAAGACGGTAAAACATATTATGATTATCGGTATAATGTAACATTATCTAAATAATATGCAATATACGTATCTTTTATGGCTAGTGATACAAGAGAGTGCCGTATCAGCTGTTGATTTGACAGTGTTCAACCTAAGCGACGACAAATCAGAGCACGAGCATGAATTAAGCAGTGATCCAATAAAAAGTAATTGCCGGCGTTAAGTATCAGAAATTAAAGCTTAATCGTTCCTAATAGTGATTCCTGAGTGTTCAGATTATTCTAAGGTTATAATACACTAGAACCTGCAAGGTCGTATTCGTTTAATTAACACGGTCGAGGAATACATATACTTATTTAGTTCCTGTGTATGGCCAGGTTTTAGATCATGGTGCAGTCCTAACTGACACTGAAACTAAATCTGACGTTATGTTTGAATTATCAGCTTATGCCATATCAGATCAAACATTAGAATCCGACAGTAGCTTAGATCATTTTATAGGAGTTAGATAGAAAGTGCCAATTAAAGCAAAGTAAAATAACTACTCGATTAATAAGTAATGGCTGAGCTAACTTTTGTATATAGTGATAGCGATTATAAATGGGACCTATAACCTAATGGGTCCTCTTTTAATCGATGAAGAAAACAGTATTAAAGTAAAGATTAGATTAGAAGGTAAAACCGATTGGACTCCGAGTCGAAGAAGTGTTAAATAAAGATTCTAATTTGATTGAACTTCGCAGTAATCGTATTATTAAAGAGCCATTTTTGGTTATCGATGTCGATAAAGAAACGATACGATTGCTTATATAAATCTTAGGAAATGAACGTCGGCATAAATTTATTTATCGTTGCTGAAAAGGATTGGTTCAGCTGTATTTGAACTCGATAAAGGATCTGACTTCAAAAAGTAAAGAATTTAATCTCAGCACGATTAATAATACGATAGAGATGTAACGATTAAAATTATAAATTACGAGAGGTTAACAGGTCGAAGAATCAGGTATCGATCTCGATGCTTTTAATCCCTAGTTGGGTCGATGTTCAGCTACTACGATATATAAAATGACTCAGCCTGGATTTATAATATTTTCATTAGTGAGAAAGATAATGCGGAGAAAAGCAATTATTTGATAAGTCTATGGCCCGTTGTTTTAAACGATAGTAGTTTATTGATACCGGGAGAAAAGCGTAATATAACAACGATTAATATATTATTTCTAGTACTAGAGGGATTAATCAATGGCTATGAAGAATTTATGTTGTCTAAAGATCTTTCAAGACAAGATCAAATCAAGTCAACAATTTAACTCAAGTCCCATAACCTGGATCAATTGAGACGTTTCATTAGCTGTTGTTAACAGATATCGGAAGTGCATCTCAAGGGGTCATCTCTTACGATTGACTCGAAACTCCGTAATAAAGTAATTTCTCTCCAGACTCTCGCTACGAAAACTGGATGGTTCAACACGAAACTTCCAAAGCTAGGTTGTACGAAAGAAATGCTTAATGCACAGTGCGATCTCTTATCGATGATATGCAAGATTTCCGCAGGTATGCATTATGCTTCAAATTAAATACTCTCTGATGCGATAATATTAAATATCATTACTAAACGAGAAAACTTCAATTAACAGATTTGGTGATTCCAAACTCAAATTCGTAATATTATAGATAAAGTAAATGCTTTAGTACAGCATTTGCCGGTCTCTTAGTTTCGTCGCTAATGATATCGAGACAGGTTAAAACGTATCATTAGTGATTTACCTAACGCTTGCTGCTATTGCACGGGAGATTTTGCCGTGATATATAATTTATCGTTTACAAGATCAAAAGATCACGGTAAACGATGTTACCCATCGACTTTATTACGATCGCAACAATTATTTCTCTTCAGTCTAACTATAATAAAGTTAGACAATGTAGTCGTTAGAAGACGACATCTGAATATCGTCACTAGATAACGATGTATATGTCGTCTCGATGCCAGTACTCAAGCTAAGCAATACGTTCGATCAGTCGCTAAACGCTAATATTAATGCTCGTATTAACGCACTCGTTAATCATGCTAACTGGCTGCCGGTGTTTGTCGACACATTAAAAACGACTTATGTTGGCGATTGTACGTTACTATAACAATACTGGGTATCAAGAATATATTCACATATTAGATAATGTTAATGCTAATAATAAGGCAAACCTTATTTATTCAGTCACTATTTGCTTTATATAACTTGGCCCTAAAAAGATTAATACGCTGTTTCTGTTGCATCCAAATAATGCACAGATTAAATATATTAATACTACTCAGTTTGCTTCTATGGCAACTAACGCACTATGCAGAAAATCTTTGAGATCACGAGTGCAGTCAGCGATTAAAACGTTGTCTTATATGTCTGGTCTTGGTAGGTACTTTGGTCGACGACATTACGTCTGACGATGCTATCAGGAAACTCTTAGCGCCTAACCGGTTCTACAGTACTGTTTCGAAGCATTGATACCATTTCTGCTAGTTAGACTCCAGCTGCGAAAACAACGACAGCACATCATCCGGCGTTGGCTTCTAATGCTGTTCGACCGTGGACAATTTAGCATTTAGAGTTCCTGCGTAACGAATGTTAAATACTTCCATTTAAAACTACTAATTTAAATACAGTGTTCTTGCCATCCGTAAAAACTATTCGAGATGGTGCATTTGTTGCATGCGATAATATTCATGCTAATATGCTACCACAAACATATACGTTTACCGGTAAAGAAGGTTTACACTAGTGTCGCATTATTCGTGTAGCCGGTTGCTGCGGTTTTAAGGAGGTTCAAATGAAAGTTAGATGTTTACTTATTAAACAAGCTTAAAAAGTGGGTACCGATATCTTCTGATGAAATCCTCGATCAGAATAAAATTTATCTGACGTAAAAGTACGAGATGCGGCTAATACGATGCAAGCCTTTTGATAAGTTTATCTCTAAAGCTCTTAATCTGGGTTCTTACCAGATATGTATTTACTCCAGAGAATATTCAAACTGATGCCGATCATCAGTTCGTTTAGCGATAACGATAAAAATATGGAATAATAAATTCAATAACAGTCAGAATTCAATAAATTTGGAAGAAAATCAAAATTTGTGCTGATGAAGTAAACGAAAAATTTTATATAAGTTTAGCCAGCTAAAAGAAGCTCTTCTTCTTATCGGTGGCGCGTCAGCGTTAGGTAACATTAAAATCGTTAATGGATTTTCTCGGCAATTCTCAACCGACTATTATTCGTAATACTAAAACACATGAGAAGATGGGTACATTAATTTCTCCTGTATTCCGTCGACATTCAATGTATCAGATATACTGGCGGCGATCTTGGTAGAGTATCAAGTATCTTACACGTCTGAGCTTATTAATGTTACAATACTGGTTCTTTTGCTGGTGTTCAGTGTATGATTGTATATCCGTTAGAGTGTTAATCGATGAAATGGTCAATTAATTAAAAGACGAGAATAAAAAAGATTTAGCATTTTCTACATACGTTTCAAATATTTTATAAATTGGTAATTTATTGATAGTGACGATTAAAAACTTGGAAGCTTATTCGATAAACTTGCCAGTATCGAGAAATTAGTTAAATATAAATGACGTTAAAACGAACAAATATATGTTTGTATCTAAAGTTAATAAAGATAAATATAATAATAAGAATCTAAGTAAATTTGTTGCGACCGATAATCCTGATATCGATAATAATAATAACGATGCTTATTTTCACAATGGCGAGAAACACTTTTATTTAAAATAAAAATAAATATAGATTATTTGGTGGCAATACTTCTTTTCACCACGTAGAAGGCCAAACTACATTTTGGTGATCTAACGAAGTTAAATTCCGCATAATTTACGCGTGACGATAGGGATTACTCCTGATTTATATCAATTAAACCATTGCATAACAGCGCAGCGGCTGGCGATATATGGGTTAAAAAAGATTCCTAATTTATTTATGTCGGAAATGCAAGATTGCTGCCAATATCAATTTCAATATATGATTTATGCTCCAAAAGATATAGTTTGAGATAAATCAATGAGAAAAATCGAACATTAAACAAGGTCGTGGATCTGAACAACTCTTAAATCAAGAGCTGTATGATATGCTACACTGTCAAGATATTAGCAAATATCACGAGCAAGAAAAATTATCAGTGCTAGGTGGGGTTAAGCAAAGCAATATTCATGTAGTCTCTCTGGCGTAAGATAGACAATGAATTAAAATATTATGACAGCGTCAAAAAACAATGGGTTAACGTATTCGATAATAAATTTCAAATTATCGAACATTTGACCGAAGAAACGACTCTCCGTAAATCCTGGCCAGGTGGTACATGGTTTACAACGGCATTATATTTATGTTTCGATGGTGAGAATGAAACCGATTAAATCGATTCCGGCTGACGATGCACAATTTAATGGAAACTGGCGTTTGCGATTTGCTCTCGTCAGTCCATTGCTTTCTGTGGACGTATAGCACAACTTCGAGCTTACAGATGGCGATTCTAGCGCTGAAAGTAAAGATTTAAAGACTGTAGATTTATCAACTTCACAAAAGATACTTGTCGAAAGTCGATACATTGACTACGAATGGGAGGGATAGATTTGGCTCCGGCTCATGATAAATTGGTCGATCCTAATCATGGTGATGTATTCCTAACGTTAATCCCATGATAGAATCTTTATGGAGAACAGTTTACTTATTGATTATGAAAGAAGTAAATGCTGTTTGTTTCCAGTATCCGACTGTAAAAGCTCAGAAGATTTGTGCATTACATATTAACACAAAATTATCTAACGGTACTAATTTTATTTAAATTAATAAGATGATAGTAATACAAATACTGTATTGATGTAATCCTAATAAATATACTGAATTCTATGGTTTTAGAAGCTGGTGAGAATAAAGGAAGGCGATCATTTATATCATACTATGAAAAAAGTAGAAACAAGTTCAACATGAGTACAGAAGGCTTTAGATGGCGCCATTTCCTGGTGTCGATAAAATTAATGCACAATTCGTCCTGGAATTAATTATAATAAAACTAGATAAAGTAACTGTTGAAAATAGAACAACATCGGGATGTACTATGAAAGATAGTCAGATAATGTCCAACTTTGGTGGATTATGTTATCCTGCATAAGAAAATTTCTTTGAATTATCCTTTTCATTTCTTAAATTATGATTCTTATTGCTTATAGTTTTAACTGGATTAATTATACTGGTTCTTTGAAGAAGTTAAATAATGGCACAACTTGTTTGAAGGTTTCCATAGCCACGATCTTGGTCTATTAACCTATTCTTTGACGGCTTAATGCTCGAAGAACAATTTTACGATGTCGACGTTAAAATCAGTTAGTAAAATTAAGTCAAGATTACTATAAAGAAGATGAAGTGCATGTCTTTAAAAATTATATTAAAGACTCTGGCTATATTGTAGAAACAAACTTGGATAATCAGTGTTATCTACTTACACAAAATTAATCTCAATTTAGTCCCCATGTGGTGAATTAGATTCATCCATTTGTTCAGTGGCTTAATTTTTTCCGTGACGATAAAATCTCTTCGTTCCTCGTGCTAAAGTAAATGTACCGTGGACAGTTATCGAAGCATATATATTCAGAGTGAAAGAAAATGCTATGCCAGTACTGTAAACTTCAGTAATAAATATTATTGCCGGTACTAATCATTAGCACAGCGACTGAAACTGGTACACCAAATATCGATGCAACAGCCTTGTATAATAACGGTGACATTTATATCGACCATGGTCAAATCAGCCACAGCGGGCAAAACGTAATTTATTACGATCCTCGTGTTATTACGAATGCCGATGAAATCATTTTATTTAGACGGTATATTGGTGATACAGGCAATGGATGGAATAAAGATTATCATTATTTGCGCCAAAGATGGTTTATTCCCAGGTCAATATTTATTATTGCGAGATCCTGACGATCGAATTCAGTGGTATAGTGCTATGGATGCGCATATTTACTGGAGCGACTAAGCGTGATTTGATATCATAACGGCGACTATTATACTTAATCAACAGCCATTAATTTCTCCGGTATCCCTAAGAGACGTGAACGAAAGTGATGCAGCCGTGCAGCGGGGAGTCGTATTTATACACAGCGGTTAACCAGTGCTGCAGCGTTCAAATCTGACGATTATAAAAGATCTGGAGACTTACAACGATAAAAGACTTAGGATGTTCAAACTATCTAACACATCTGCTTAGAAAATGCAACAACATCCGCAGTTAAGATGAATATTTCCTGCTTTACCGGAATGATAATAAATGCGCTTATAAGTTTACTGGCGATAGTATTGAAGTACATTGGAATTTGGCGATTTTGTAGACTCTACTGACCCTAGCCAGTCTTTTTACTGCACAATACGATAAAATATTCTCCTCGTGTAAATGCATTAACGGTATTTGAAGTATAGTGTTCGTCAAATTCTCGATATCGATTAGCCCTGAAAATACGTGGTGTCTGTTAGTACTAGTTCATGGGAACATTTAACATTATTAATGATTTAGTCCAGACTGATTGAAACAGTAATGGACATTGTAATTTGGATAATACTGTTCTATTTTTAATTCATAATTTATACTCCAAGTCAATTAGTCATATATCAACAGTATTTCCTTACGAAAGAAAATTAGACTTTGATCAAATCAAAACAGAACAATTGTTAACAATATATCATTATTATTACTAATGGATCTTTCTGAAAAACATTGTCCTTATGATTGAGTCAATTGATCAGATTTATATTGTAAAAATAATCATCTTCAAATCTCAATTGATCAGATAAGTTTTAATGATCATATTAAATGGATATATAATAATATAATAATTGAAAATTAAACATTAATTATATATCAGTTATATTGATCAGTATAATTATATAAGTTTAATGGGATGTGGGGATGTGATGAGATGTGATGGTCAGGCCCCATGTATCGGCAGTAGTCATTAGAAACAATTCTAATGCACGTATTCAAACTCGACAATAATCAGTTAATGTTATCGTGATCAATTAATCTCAGTTGTTCATTCATTTAATAAAATTATAATACTAAATATATTAAATAGATAAATCTTTATATTATATAAATTGAATCTTAAATATATAATCTTATGTTTGCTATTATATAAATATTTGATCAATAGTTTTAATCATGGATATCGTTATTTAAAACAGTCAACAATGGCTATATAGTATCCAATAATAAAGATGATAATTTTCTTTAGAGACTCAACAGCGACAGTACAACCATTGAACGTCAACCCTTATTCATTTCAACAGACATTATTATTGATTCAAGGTATTTTTAATTGATTGATGTTGAGACATGATCTTGTTTCAGTTGAACTCATTAAGTGCAATCAACTGAATATAGTTCTCTTCCTGTACCCGATATTGGTTCAGTTGAAACGTGAAACCTGTTCGTCTGGTTCTCTCTTTGTTTGGCTAAACAGTACAGAAAAGTCAAGTGTTGGGGTTTGTTCATGTTGATAGTCAGGTGAAATTGAGGGTCCGTCATTGTGATGACATGATGACTGCCTCATGGCTGGGCAGATATAATTTGAGTCAGACTGAGCAGTTAATTTGGTGGTGGACGTTCATGATTCTTATGGACTTTGGAATCATTGATCTTTAAACACTTCTACTAGAAAGGATAAAAGTCGCTAGTTGTAATGGTTTTGAAGTTCAAGTATAGAATGGATGCAGTGATGGCTCTATCACGAAACAGAACAAATGGGTTCCTGAAATTGCATTATTTTGGCTGTTTCGAATAACTGGGCTGTTATAGCCGGGGCGAGAAGCTCTCGGCTTTTTTTATTAAGGGATTGATATGATTACCGATCATAAAGATTTTTTCTAGAACAACAACGTCGACAAAGGGTTACTATTCCGGCGATCTTCTAAGATTGGATTCTGAAGATATAATACTTCTATGTGTCAAAGATATGATTTGGCTGGAATGATACGATCATTGGTTGTAATCGTATATAGTTACGTATGTTAACGATATTGTCGATAAAATATAAAAGAATTGAGCGATAAATTAGTTGCATTAGAAACAATTATTCTTTATATCAAAATAAAAATTTTATTTCTTATTCTCTCAGTTTCGACGATACAAAGTTGTTTTATGACCGAGATAGCTCCAGATATCTGGTGATTATGTCATTTAACAAGAAGGCCAAATAGATTTATTTAAAAATATTTCTTTGACAAAAGCATTCTGTATATAGATAAAGATCCTTGGATCTGCAGTTATACTCGCACAGGCGTAATATAGTTACAGAGTTAAATAAAAAAACTGCTACATTGTAGTTAAGTGGTGACGAATTATACCAGGTGCCTTATCTTGTGACAGTAATTATGCTGGCTCATTTTAGGAATTAATAATAGTATTAATCAATGATACTTTTTAACTCTGTGCAGTCCGCAAAATATCTTTAATTGTTATTACTTGATTCTAGCAATCACAAGTTAAGCAAAGAAAATTATTATATGCAAAATCTAAAGGATTTATGGACACTTATATGGAATTGCCTACTTTGGTAAAGTGGTACAGCGAAGAACAGCGTTTGGCTAAAATTTATTACAATGATACACGAAATACGGGACTATTCTATTCAAAGTAGCATGACAAAAGTGCAAATAAGTGAACAAAGTGACATGTTTCTTATTTTGCATTTCATAATATAGTAGGTTTCTAGCCTCAGTGACTGCTGCTATCGAAGATATGCTGGGATGAACTACGATTATGGAAAGGTTAAAGACACACCTTTAGATGTATATCGATGATCTGAAGCTCTGGTGCCAATCAAGAAACTATGTACTATTAATGTTCTGCAGATATGAGAAACATATACATCCACGACATTGGCAAGACGAAAAATTCTCCACCAAGGAAGGTGTCCAGAGATGGAAAATAAAATTGAATGTTACTTTATAGTTGATAAGATAACAAACCATTAGCACCAACAAAAGTGATAAAAACTGGTATCTAGTGAAAATGAGTGAAATTAAAATCCTATTTAATGGTAATTCAATTGAAAAAATTAAACTTGATGAAATGATAAAAAGTTGTAGCAAACTTGGTATAGATGATGGCTCTTCATATGTTGGTTTGACTATCGTTCAAAATGTCCTACTAAAAAATAAAGTAGTATTTAGGAACTGTTGAACAACAACGCGTCAGGAGATGTAAAACGTTTATAGATGCTAGACGTGGGGTATAGGCGTTATCATCGTTATCATAAAGATATAGACCCGTGAGGTTTAATAGTGTTCATCTTCTAAAAGAATTGGTGATTAGCACTAGTAACAAACAAAGAAGAATGCTGCTTTAAGGTATTATATCAATTAAATAATGGATAGAATGTTCAAGAATATTATCTTGAATGTTTTGTATAGATATTCGTGCAATGACGAACAGTTATAAACTGTATATAAATGGCAATATCAAAAAAGTAAATGATTTGATGAAAAGTCTTAAGAAGGCTACTATTATTCATGTTATTATGATGATGTCAGAATGTGGAAAATTCAATTTATGATTGGTACATCGCCATTAGAATAAGAAAATGTCAAGGAGCAGATACAATGGAATTTAATTACAAATGCTCACGCGTAGAGACAAAAGGTAAAGAAAAAAGTTTTGAAGATAAATATTTTACAAAAGATTCAATTCTAAGCCTAAAGGCAGTTTGATTTATACAGTACATATTGGCAATTAAAACTATCTACGGACAGAAATATACAATTGGTTGTTTTAACTAATGGTGGCGAACTTTGGTGAAATTCTGAATGGAATATAGAAAGTCTCATAGCTTAACATGATACTATATGTATTGCAGATGGTATACCAGGCCACTTACAATATAAAAGAGTGGATTATTAAATGATGAGAAGAAAATCAAAAATAAAAATTAACATTATTATTGAGTTAACATAGAGATTTAGTTTTCTTATACGTATAAAATGGAAATTCATATGGGTTATGTCGGCTTTTGTCCGGGCAACTAGCTTTAGTTTTCAATCAAGAGACTAAACACTGCAAAAAGTAAATGCCCGAAAATGCAGTGCTTTGGAGTTTTAATAAATTTATTGGTTGAGACATATATAATATTATATATTTTTTTTATAAATAATTCTGCTCAACCGGGGTGACTAATGGCAGAAGAAACAGAATCGGTCGATCTCTAATCGTTAAAGATGTTAGTATCATACTCAGCTGATATTAAAGATGCAGTTAAGTACGGCTGCTCGACCAATTCCTCGACGTGACGAGATTAAAAATATTCAATTATAAGTTACTGTCATTCTTATAGTTCGGTATAAATAATATTAAATTTTCTTATAATAATGCACGACTAGCGTAGGCGGGATTATTTCTAATTTATCCACGATAGAGAATTGTAGTTATATAACACTTATACTTTATCCTTCAAAAGAACAGTCTAAGATGAACAGCCTTCCCATTTAGAATTCTATTTGTTAGACAATAACGAAAGTTCCAATTCTCATACATTCACAAACTCAAGTATTATATGAAAAGTTATTTTATAATCTCAAACTCCGTTTAAAATTAATAAAATTATCAGTTGGGTTCCGAAAAAACAAAGATGGTTAGTATTATATAATACATATACTGTTATTGAATATCTTATTGGTCTTTAAATATTCTTAAAATCAAAATTGGTGTAATATATGCCCATTTTAATTTCAAAAATTTATTAATTGATAATCATGTTGCTATAAAACTAGATGAAATTTTGTTTAGGAAAAAATCCAGTTGGATGATATTATTATCATTCTGTAGTTGGAGATAGTGGGCAAAATTAAAAATGCGGCTGCAACTAAGCATTGTGCGATGAAGGCTCATGGATTAAGTTTGAGAAAGCACCAAGATTCTCAACTGTTTAAACTAATTATCTGGCAGAAGATAAATTATTTTCCAGAAATTACGTAGAGATACATGAGTCCATTTTGGTGTCTTCTTAGATTTAAGTTTTAATTATCGATTCTGTACGATACCAAACATTGTAGGATTTAAAGATTTATTCTATTTCAAAGAAGATGGGTGTGAAGATGGTACGTAAAGAGATATGCGTGTGTGGTAATATCTCCGATTTAATTCTAATATTCGATTAAATGGTTTTCTAATCAGTCAATTATATCAATATGAAGTGTGTTCTTCAATTGAACTTGAAAGATATTCCAGGTTAGATCAATTATAACAACAGGTTGTTTGATAATGGAATATATGATCTCAGTTGTGAAAGACTGTCCCTGTTGGAGGCATTTGACGGCGTTGAAATAGTGCTTGGGAATACAGCCGATTATTTTGGTGGTGCAGTGATTTAAATTAATATTGACGATATACAGCTGCCATTCAAATTAACAGTCCTAATCCAAGATGGTTTGGCAGACCTTGTTCCAAGCGATGGTCCTTCACATATCTAGTTGAGGGTTTAATAATAACGTAGGAATGGCGTGCCGTGGTGGCCAGCGAATCGGCAGATCATAGCTATTCTAATTTCATATTTACCATTGGTGCATTAGGTATTTGATTTATCGATTCTTCAATTGATCTTCTGTAATCTTAGTTCAAAGATGATTCTTGATCAAAATAAAAGATGATTGTATATTAAATTTATTAAAAGATTGTTGCATTTAGCTCGACAGAATTCTTTTAAAATTGGATTCATTGACTCAAAATATTTAGTGAGGCAGTATGTATGATATTCTTAATGGTATATTTTGGCTTTCTCCCAAGATGCTTTACGTCAAGATATTTAATATCAACTAAAATGTTAGCAGTGTCCTTTCTTGGTTGTTCTCTGTAACGAGAATCTGGTTGATTGATATTTAAAATCTGTTGAGAAAAATATGGTGCCATCAGAGTAGGTAATTGTATTTAAGTTGTGGTGGTCCCTGTAGCTTACGATTATTCTCCATGTCTCCTTTAATTTAATTATATTTTGGAAAGCAGAGTGTCTATACAAAGATCAAGGTCTATAAGTTAGAATGTATCATGATTAATCGTTCAAGCATTAAATCCAGAATATGATAATTGTTTTGAATCTTGGAAGAATGTGATATACAATTAGCATTATTTTAATAATTTACATTCAAAGTTCTGACTTCGATGGAACAATTTAAATATTAGATTATATAAATGACATTAATAATTGTTGATTGGCATAGAGTTGTGTAAAGATTTAGTAAAATATTAATTATTATGATCATTGATATAAATCTAAATTAAAACAATATTATCTTAAATCTATTAGCTTCGATGAATAAAGATGGTGAGACACGTTAAGTTGCAGCATTTACCTCTGGGGTCTCATTAGCTTTCTTAGCCTAGAAGATGGCTGAGACATGGTTTTAAATTATCGCCAACAGAAAATGTTCTGTTAGATCTGTGGTCGTTATATCGAGGTTGACCTACAGGCTGAACAGGAGTTTTTATCATCGTACATCATTTCAAATTTTCTCAATTTACAAAGAAATTTGGTGTATGGTATAAATAATTGGACAATAAGTTAAACAATCAATATTAATTAAATCAAATATATAATAGTAACAAAATCCTTCTAGACACGATGTAAAGATTTCTATATAAAATTACTCATTGTGGGTTTTGGTTTACATTGATTCTGTTAAACTAATATTAATAATCTATTTATTATGATGCCCAGATGAGTTGTCTTTAATTTAGAATTAAATCTTTATGGATGATATAACAATACTGGGTGGTTTTATGACGCTATTATTTATTAAGGATAAATGTATTTATTTCTAGGAACTTTCTTAATGATGCAGCCTCACGATATTGACAGAAGTGTACTTACGATAAAGGGAAGTTAATTATGATAATCCATTGTGCGTGTTGAAAATCCATCTGAAACTGCATACTCTTAAGAATTGATTCTTTGGCGTTCAACCAGAATAAATTATAACGAATACTGGTCAGTATAGTAATATACGATTTAATGGATCACTTGGGGGTACAATGAGGACCGTATTAAATTATAATTTGGCTACTTTATGATTGGAATTACTCAAAGAAAAATTATTGGTTGAGTCCCAAAGATGATCATGAGCATTGCATGTAAGAGTGAGTCAGGATCTAATATTTCAAACCTTATCAATCAGTATTCAATTTAATTTGTCCTTTGGAATTAAAAATACATAAGTATTTTACTGAACTTGTTGAGTCATTGACGAATAGCGATTCCAAACATCGTTCAAACAACATAATTCTTACGTTAAAGCTCAGGATTGTGAATGCTGTATTTGGGACCAAATGATTATTTGGTATTAGTTGTCTCAACTATATCAGTTCTCTTAAGGATGTGATGAACAGGCTATTTAATGAGCATTGTTAGGAATATTTAATTGCAATACGGGGTTTTTTGTTGCCGGCTACGACCAAGTGTTAAAGTAATTCTAGACGTTGTGGGGAAATACTAGTGCTTCTGTATCATCCTAAGATTTATTTGGTAACGGACAACACTTAACTATGCTGCTGTGGTTATATCTTTAAAAAAAATTCCAACCTTGGTTTCATGTGAAAATTCAAAGAATATATCGACGTATTAAATTGGTCTTCCGATAAAGATGTAATTTAACTAATGTTCTTTGAGTATATTGCTTCAACAGTCGGTTCTGATAAACTATCGTCAGTTTGCCGACTAACAACGCTATCAAAATTTCTCAGTTCTTGGCGGACATCTTTAAAAGTATTTTGGTTGTTGCGACACTGGGCACTCAATTCGGCGGCAAGCCTCATTCAGAACAGTCAGCCCCATTAGAAGATACACGGTCTTGATAATACATATAGTATTAAACGTGGTATAATTTCAAGCTAACGTTCAATAAATCTTGTATCCGGTTATATATTTTGTTATATATTGAAAATAGTAATGTATCGATAAAATGATACAATTTAATTAAATATATTAACGTGTTGTTATACGATGGGTCATTCAGTAAATTAAGCAAATTGATATAAACTTATAATGGGCATGTGAAATGGATGTTCAAATTATATGGTTATTGTCTAACGTTGCCATGTCAAATCAAAACTCCTTGAGATGTATTAATCCGTTCTCATTATTCAGTTTAAAAACATTATATATAGTTTTGGTTGGACTTAATTCCCTCAGATTCTTGTATATAATAATTCATGGTGTATTTTTAATGGAGGATATTACATGATTTGGTGGTTGTGTTTGAAGAAATAATATAGATGGTTGTATGATGATTTTACAGTACATTATCCTTAAAATTTTGTCCATTTCGTAATTTATCATCTGCTGCTGATCATATCTTCCTCTGGAATGGATCAGTGAGGATGCCCATTATTTTCGTCCGGGTTACCGTTTATCACGACGCTGGCTTAATGGATGAACACAAATTAGAAGAGTTGGTTTTGAGGAGGCTAGAAATTTCTGCGAAGACAGGTTTGTATTGTATGGCTGGTGCTGCCATGTGCAGGGTTGCCAGGCAAGGATCCTCAGTGCACCACTCAGTTGTAAATCGATACCTAATCGTCCAACATGGTTCATTAGATGTTCTTTATCTAATCAGTGATCATACACATATGAAGTTAGTTTTCTTTGCTGCTTGACTAATTCTTGAAATAGATACATGAGAAAATTGAATATTTATTTAGGTTAACTTCATAGAGCTGGTTTGCGATAAAGTTTTCTACAGATGGGTTAAAATGCAGGTGTTGATTTTTTATAAAGGAGTCTTTGAGCCTATGGAGATATAGAATAAAGCTGAAAAGAGACGAAAGAGGGTTAAAATGCAGTTGGATTCCCTTCGTTTAACCAGAATCTAAGCGGTCTAACAAAGGTTTTTATATTTTTGCAGGTGGAATCTAATGGCGAGTGAATGATATAATCTAATCTGCAGTTGGGATTCAATCCAAGGTAACTTATTATTTACTGGGCAGTATAGGAGAAGTTATTCCATAATATTATGATGGGACAAATTCCGATCGCGATTGCCGTGAGCAAGACGTTCATAGTATCGTCGTTGCTATCATTCTCTGAAAGAAGAAGAATATTTATGAGAGGTTAAACTCAGCTGACATCAGAAAAGACGGCATCAACTCGGGGCGAGCCATCAATTTGCAGTGACCGAGCGGAACTCGGATTCAATCTTTTGAAGATATTTGCATGCGAGAACTGACTCAAATTTATCAGTCATTGGTCAGAGAAATAATATAAAACTCAATTGGCTCATGGCTTTTGGTTTAAAAATGGAGACTTTATTATGCAGGGCAATCATGACTTTATCGGAAGAACTTAAAGGTGCTGGCTAATGTCGATTTACAGGTTCCAGTACACGGCATTTGAAAATAAATCATAATGACTGGAAGCCATGTCACGGCGTGTGTAAAGAGTCAATAGTACGATATCAATACGATAAGTGTCGTATTCCTTGTTCATAACGATGTGACAAAATAAAATAAATACTGGTAGTATGCCGACATTCAATGTAGAGGCTAGATTGGGCTACTAAAAAATAAACAGAAAGCAGATTTAAAAATGAAGCTTTTTCTTTGATTAATTTCATATGTTACAGAAGCAAACCAACAGACACTGAGAGCGTTTTTAATAATATTATTCAGGGTTATTAAATGACTATTTACGAAAAAGTGCTTGACCTTATTTCTAAATAAATAGTTTTTCAGCTACTACTACGGAGAAATCAAATTTCTTGATATTTGGATTGCGGTAATTAAAGTTTTAATAATAGACAGTTTTCTACAAATATAATAACTGACATTCTTAAGTTAACTGGCTAAATATGTTTCTTTGATATTAAATAAAGATAATGCAAATAGACGATACTTTAAAATATTTAAAATTGCTGATTATTCCAAATAAAGATCTTGCTCTCGCATTGGCGTGGTAGCTGACAACATCAGTCTGGTGCTCAATCTGCAGAAGTCTATGGTCAGAAAACTGAAATTCATAATTTACATTATAATCTTAATACTCCTGATGCTCTATTTGCTGAATCTTATATGAGTAGCAAACTAGCGCGTTACTGGTGCTTGAAATGGCAACGAACGGACCACAGACTATCCTCGATAGTCACTTGGTACTATATTATAAAATATAATCGCCAGCTGGAAGCAGACGGGCAGCACCCACGCTCGTTTTTGCCTATAATATAGCATACGCATTTTTATTGACGTTATAAAAGATTATCAGCATTCCAAAATGACTCAAATATTAGATAATTATTTAAATACTCGCCCCTACGTCATGGTAACAATAAAGACGTATTAGGTATTATTAATTATCTTTCAGATGCTGCTGGACATCGTAGTGAAGAGCAACTTAGGCAACATTTGATCGTCATTCATCGTATTAGAAGAGTTTGGTTCCAGAGAGGGTGGTCGACATCGGCCCCTATCGCATATCATCGTAATGGAAAATACTATTCTATCCTGTATTTTCTCATACGTTTCTCACAAAGAAGAATGTGATAGTAATATTATCGTGTACTCTTCACTGGAAAGGCAGCTTATACGAGTGCATTCGGGCTTTCCAGTTGAGTGGCGTTATATCTGACTATGCTAAAACTAGAAAAACATTTGCGCATATCACGTGATATAAGTTCGATAGAACGTTTGAACAAACTATCGCAAATAATGTTTTACGGGGATCGAACAAGATATTTCTTTCCCAGTACGGAGAAGAATCGCTGAGAGTCGAGTTTATTCCAGAATTAGCCCAGAACATTTTACAGGAAGGAGTAATGCGCCTACAGTCGATATTGCACGTCTATAAGACAGAGCCTTAAAAGGTACTCATATTCTATGGAAAGAATGCATATGAAAAAGGAAATTAATTAAATCTTTTGAATTACCACCAGTTAAAGATCGTGAATTAAGAAAAGTCGATATCTTATAAACCTATTGTCGGCGATATGTAAATTCGATAGCTTAATGAAGCTAGCTAGTATATTTATTTTAAAACAACAGTTAAAAGATAGAATTGATATCTGGATTTGAGACGATGAGTGGCTTACGAATTTACAAACCAGTTTTAAGAATACGATTCGATCTAGTAATTACGTGTAGCAGACTTGTCGTAAACGAATTTAGACAAAAGTCTTCAATGTGTCATCGATATTAGCAAGCTGCGGTCGAAGCTTTGACTATGAGAAAAGATATTTGAGTACAGAATTCGAATTAACTTCTAGAATGTATTCAGTTTCATGATGGACAATGGATGCACCTTCTAGACGACGTTAGTAAAAGGAAAACCGAGATAGAATGTCAGAATATAAAGTTCTTGAAGGACAAAGAAGCTAGAGGAGGGTTGACTGCGAGTCGTATTAGATGCAACAGCAAACTAAATGTAACAAAAGAAAAGATGAGTTGCTTCCAAATTCAATTGTGAGAGTCTGAGCCATTTATTAATACTGTTTTATGATTTATTAGCGACGGCATATTTAAATAATAAAGGATTTCTCGTGATTTTTATCTGCTTGTATAGCCATCGACATTTACGTTTTAAAATATTTTAGGAATACTCTGATATCTAAAACCGAATTCAACTTAGAAAGTAAAGCGATCTTTATCTTTAATTCAGGACAGTGTAGTGAAGAATAATAGCGTAATGTACAGCCTCATCTGTCACATGTATTTACTCAAATGGTATTATCTTTGTGTGAGAAGACTAAGTCGTAGCTATCACATTTAACCAACGCATGTATTTAAATATCGTTTATTCCATTTTATTTCTACCCCACGAGCAGAACTTTAACTAATAGCTACGACAGAACAGCATTTTGAAGAGAGTTAACCTTAACGGATTGATTCACTGATGCATCATCTGAATATCGAAGATCAGGTTACGATCGACGATAATACGGGACACATAGTGATTCCTTGGCTATTGTCAGGGCTCCAGCATGTACGACGCACTATTTCGACGAGCAATGAACTCGAGGCGAAATATTATGGATAAGATATTCGATTTCAGACTAAACGACCCAAAGATAAACCATTGGGCATTATCTGAAGCTAAATATAGAAAGCTATAGACGACTAGCGCGTTAAGCAGGATTGGAAGCGGCTACAGATGAAAACTAAATGTTCACAAACCTTTGAAGGCGAGGCCAGATAATGCTCTGCCTTTTTCTCTCAGTATATATATGTTATAATAGTATCAGAAAGGTGGTGCTTATGATGGATGGAAGATGATGCACAGGTTTAACGACAGTTGGTCGATTTAGTGAGCTCAGATATTGGCCCGTAAAACCAAATTCCATTAGATGCAGCATATAATATTCTATTATACGACCAAGATAAAATATTAAATATCGATGAGAAAGTTAGAACGATTGTTGTTAATATCGATAAAGCAGCCAAACTCTTAATACAATGCTTTAAAGAAGGTCGAGAGATATACATATGTATATGCCGACCATGATGTCGATGGACGACAGGCGAACAATAATGCGTGAAAAGAAGTTTTATCAAAGATTGTTTCCGACACATAGTGGAGTTTACTTCCCTGACAGAAGTGATAAGCTTTGCGTTGGCTTAGAGCATTAGATTTATTTGCAGGCATAACATGAAATATGAACGGCGACTAAGCCTCTTATTATGACACAGTCGACAACGGTGTTACGGAAAGTCAGAAGGGGTCGAATTATGTAAAAATGCCAATATGCCAGTATTGATTGCGCCGACCATTTACCACAAGAATGCCAGACACAATCGTTGTCCGATCAACATATTACTGAGAGCGACTCGTGGGCAAAAGCGATATGTGGTGCGCTGGCGTCGCTTATTATTTTGTCGAGCACGGTGGAAAATGGGTGAGGTTATAATCATCATGAGAGTGACAACATTACTTTGTTAACAGACTATCGGCACGATTGCCGCATCTCCATGCCAGCAGTTATGTTAACTCAAAGCCATCGTCTCAGCCAAAGGTTTTGACTAGATTCCAGAAAAAGCAAAATACCGAACACGCTGCTGAGTATTTTTAGATATGCTTACTAAAGAAGCTGTGACGGCCGATCTCGTATCTTGGCAAATCTGTCTCCTCGATTAAATGCATGTTCTCCGATTATTCGACATCGATGCTTTATTAAGTATTATTCGACGTACGAGCGAAGAACCGATCGAAACATGTAATATTGTCAGAAGAATGTAATACTAGACGCGAAAGAATTAACTAAAGATTTTAGCGAAAGAATTATTAAACGGTACGATGATGGAAAAACGACGATAGTGAAATAGCTTTAGTCGTTAGCGACGCGTGAAATACCGGTCGGCCAATATCGGCATACTTTGCGGACGACTTCAAGAATATAGTATGGCAAACCCTAGTTTTGTCGGATTAAGTCTGGATAGTGAGTCGTGTTCATGGTTCTGCTCGAAAGTAAGACATAACCATTAGGATTGGTTGTTGCTTTAATATGAGCCTTCAGAAGCTTTGCATATGGCGGCATACGTGCAGCCGCTTGTGGCTTTGCGATATATAAAGATATGCAAGATGAGTTTAAACTCGCCTGGGCGCAACACATCTTATGTGCCACCTAGAGAGACACTATCGAGCCGAAAGAGCCTCGAATGACATCGATCTTGCTATCATCTGATTTGCAACATTGAGATCCTATAAATCATTTGATTTGCTGTTCTCGTTCGATGGTTTAACTTTTGACTAAACCACAAGTTGGAATATCTGAGCTAAGCGTTCTCGACGTTAAACCTAGCGTGGCATAATCCGGCCAATATATGTTATAGCTAGTGTTTGACGGAAAAACAAAATTAAGTATCTAGCATGGAGATTAGGGAGATCTCAGGAATTAAAGTTTGAGCGATATTAGAATTACGATGTGTGGTGATATCGAGAAGAGCTATGAAGCCTAGACTATATATACTTTAAACGTAAAGAGCATATTCAAGGAGGAATAGTAAAATGTTTAGCGCATTTCACGTACATACATCATATAGCTTTTTAAGATGGCTATTGTCATGTATACCGAAGTTGGTTAGTCGTGCTAAAGAACTCGCAGGATGGAAAGTTTAGCAATTACCGACCATAATCATATGGGCGGTATCTCATGAATTTTACAAGAATGCCAGTAAGGCGTTAAACCTATTTTAGGATATGAAGGATATCAAACATGGATACGCTTTCCATTATCTGAAACCTGTTGAAAGAGCGTTGCCGATGCGGCCTAATGCAAAGGCCTAAAGAAGCTGGTGACTTAACCGAAAAAGAAGCTGAAGATTTAGTCATCTGGGTAAAAAGGTAGTAGTGTTAAAGATATTAAAGCTCGTGCATGAAAAGCATATGTAACACGATACAAGACAACAATATCATTTAATAACATAGCTAAAAATCAAACAGGTTTAAATAATTTTAATTAAGTTAGCAAAAGTAGAACATCGCATAAAGTGCATGTAACATATAATGGTCGTTTCCTATTCGACATGCCGGATGCTTCGCAAATATAGTGAAGGTGTTATTTGCACGACAGCAATGTCCTGCAAATGGTCGCAAATGTTCCGCAAAAGACGATTTGGGTAAAGCCGAAGAACTTATTTTAGAATATAAAAGATATCTCGGCAGACGACTATATCTCGAGAAGTTCAACCCACGCATTCGGACGACCAAGTTGGTAAACTCAGCACGCTTAACGATACCAAAAGCACGATGATTAGACTAGATCGCACCAAGCGACGTTCATGATGATCTTACCGATAAATAAAGATCATGATGCATGGTATGTGTGTGTATCGGGTACCGATATTTATAATCCTAATCGTATGAAATACGATCAACTTCTGGCTTAAAAGCAAGAAGAGATGCAGGACGGATTTAAATATCTAATTAATACGTCTGAAACTGAAGTAAATGTTGCTCGTGCAAAAATATGCTTTGTATAGAAGCAATGCACAACACTCAAGAAATCGCAATAAAGTCGGCGAATATAAATTAGGTAGCGATGTACCATTAATGCCGAAATTGCCTGGTGTTAAAAATAGCTAAGCGCAAAACTGCGCGAATTAGCTCATAAAGGTTTATATGAATTAGCTAAACGATATGAGTTTATATCGCCAACGATATTAAAACGACATGAGCAACGTTTAGCATAGAGCCACTATTATTAACTATAAAGATTTTGCCGATTATATGCTTATTGTCCGCGAACATATTAACCGGGCTGATAACAATGGCGTAATGACAGGCCCAGGACGTGGATCAGCAGCAGGCAGTTTAGTATTATGGTATCAGTATCACAAAAAATATTGATCCAATTAAGTATAATTTACTATTCGGTCGTTTGACTATTGATAGAACGCTTCTGCCTGACGTAGACTCAGATTTTAGCTACTTGGTCGGGACAGTTATTGAACATATTAAAGATTTGTACGGTGAAAGTAATGTAGCCCATATTGGTACGTACTCTCAAATGGAAGTAAATCTGGTTTAAAAGATATTGAGTCGAGCACTTAAAATTTCGTTCGATAAGATGAATGCATTATCTAAAATTATCGACGATTTTAAAGATGTTGTACCACCTCAACCGAAAGTTTAAAACATTATGATGCATTAAAAGATGGTAACGAGAACAGAAAAATCTTTATATATTATCGGGCAAAAGTCGAGCCGAGAACAAAGAATTATTTAGATTGGCTCGAGCATTCGAAAGGTCTTAAAACGTAATTTCGGTATTACATGCTTCTGGTGTATTAGCAATGCCTTATCGTGTCGACGATTATTTTCCGACACGCACCGCGATGCTGATGGTGTAACAATTACGTTATTTACCGGTACTGAAATGAAAGAATTAGGTAGCTAAACTCGACATTCTTGGTGGCTAAGACATTATCCATAATAGAAACAACATTAAGACATTTAAATAAAGATGCTAAGCATAGATGACGAGCTTTGACATCGAAGACATTATACAAATTATTAGCACAAGCACAGATTGCGTGTTTCAATTAGAATCTGATATGTTTAAAGACATGATGAAGGGAATGAACCAATCTGCTTTGATGATATTGCAGCTGCCACAGCACCTGGTTAAGTATACCGCTGAGGTATAAACTGCTATATGCTGGAACACCCTTAGAGCCCTTAATTACCAAATGGTGACAACATTATAGAGTTAGGCAATCGCAGGTACGATAAGTTCCGCCCCAGGAGACTATGGGAATATCCCACCCACTGTAGAGATTTGATCAATATTAGAACCCAGTAGCTGCTAATAATTACGCTAAATATATAGTCCGAACTATATGAAAGTATAAGAGCTGAAAGAAATTACTAGCAGTAAAATTTAATAGACGCCTTGGACCACTAATCTGTTATTGGAATTAAATTGGTAGCGATTAAATATACTGATAAAATTAACAAATGATTTTTAAAAGAAAGAGTCTACTTAACAAAACATGGTCAGCCCTACTTTTACATGGCAGTGTCTTGATAAACAATATATTTCTTTGCAAAATGCAAATCTGATTTAAAAAATATCCTATTTCATGGTATTGAGAAAATATCTTTAGATAATACATATGGAGTAATTGCATAACAGAGCAATTATGCAGATATTCAAACAAGTTTCTGGTTTTGATGATAACCGTCGATTCGACTATCAGAAAAATTACGGTAGAAAAGGCTAGTTTAATGCCATTGATGGAACGTTGTCATATTTATGGTAAGAAGAATTGTGAAGGTCCAGAAGGTTTGGAACAAGACGATAATGCGCCTTGTATGATCCTAAAGGTAAATATGGGTCCAGAAATCAAAGGCGCTGTAGCTAATGGATATACTCCAGAGGAAATGAAATATTACTTGAATACATCTGGATGGTAGTTATGCATTCAAAGAGCCAAGCGGTAGCTTACTCTTTTCACTAGTATGCTTACTACTTGGCTAAATTATATCATCCAGTGGAATTCTTTGCTGCATATTTATCGATGCAATCTTTAGAAGATTTAGTTCGTTATATTCCATTAGTTAGAAAGGAAGGATTGACGTTGAAGTTCCAGACATTAATGTTTCAAATCTTGATTTTATACCCACTGCAAACACTATCTTATCTTTGGTCTTGGGTCCATTAGGGCGTGGGTCTCATCTTCCATACCTTCCATAATCGAACACGACCTTATACTTTTAGAAGATGCTATGAATAAAATCAGCAAGATTTAATAAACGTGTCGGTTCAGCTTTTAATTAAGTCAGGGCTTAATATAGAATATAATCGTTCTAAACTTATGAATCAGTTCTACGATTTAAGAAAAGATAAAGATGAACGTTTAAATAACGAAGACTATGGAAAAGGAACTTATTATGAGCTTCGAAATGGAAACATTAAAATTGTCCGGCAACATATACACCGGAATGGTTCTGCATGGAAGATAAAACTGAAGCAGAAAACGTTAAAGTTAAAAATAACGAAGTTGATGAACGCAAAGATAAGTCTGGCAACCTTATGGCTCTAAAAGGCGACGTTGGTGGCGGCGTCGAAATCGATTTAATCGTCTTTAGTTCTATTTATCTAAAATAATTTTTGTATTGCAGCATAGAGAAATAGTCATTTATCTGGTAAAAAGAATCTGATTCTAAGATGATTGTTACAGTTAGCCTGTCATAGACAGGCTGTAATATAATTCTGTAATCGATGTTATTTCAAACCCTATGAAAAAGGGATAATATAAAATGGCAGATATTAAAAGGTAATATCCTTGTCGACAATGGCGCAGGCGGCAAGGATCCGTTTTACGGAAAAACGACGGCCGATCAAGTTATGTTTTAGCGACGGTGAAACGCCGAAGAAAAAGTTTCGACGTTTTAATCGTTGACCATGCTTTTTACTATCTGATCGTGCCGGCACTGCAGATAGAAGTGATTATGAAGATACTCAAATTTATCGCCATCCGATCGAAGACTTCTGTTGCATGACGAAATTATATGCAGCTATTATAAAAGCTAATGATAATAACGATTTGGAAGAATAGTGTTGATCTCTGTAACCGAACTATATCGACATATCCAGATGCAACAGTTGGCAATGTTAGACAGCTAACGGTGGAGACACTGCAGGATCTCTCTCTATCGATTTAATGGAACAGACTGGGAGATTTTGGTAAGAAATGGTAAGAGTGTTCTTCCTAATATGTTGTCGATAAAATTAATCAAAGCGTTATTATTCAAAAATTAGAATTCGGCACTAATAAATGGATTAAACAAAGGTGAAGACAATTACGAATTATCCTTGATATTCCTTAATGTCGAAATTATCCAGGTCGTAATTTATGACGGTATTGATAAGAAACTTAGTACTATTACTCCTGAATATAATGCAAACAAAGTAATCTTCATAGTGTATTCCCAGAACGTGGGTATATTCCATACTACACTCAACAAAATGATGTATTGAATTACGGTGATTCTGTAAGATTCAAAAATTAAAGAACTCTTGTTGGTCTTCACGGAAATTGACGCGAAGATCAACGAATTTGATAACGAGATCGAGATCTTAAACGTATCTCGGGTACAACTGTTACGAAACAAACGTTATTAGATTTTTATTAAAACTAATAAAAGCTATCGAAGACGCTATTCAAGGGTCTACAAGGTCGATTAAACGATCTTCCAGAAATACGATAATAATAAATTATCTAACCATACCTAAGGTTAATAGTAATGATTTATTTCTTCTATCTTCTACGCGACGAATAGTATTTTTACGTAAAGACGTGATGAAACTATTAATAATATTTTAACGTTAACGGAACAATTAGTTTAAATAATACTAGCGGCCTGATCATTCGCAATTTGGTAATGCTAGTTGGGAAGTCCGTCCAGGATATTTTAAAATGATTTTCTCCGGACGGTGACAGTTTCCGATCGAAATTCGAAACGGTGTTACTTATATTAACGGTCAAGAAATTGTTACTGGCGTTAGTTATATTTCTCCTGGTGAATGCGTCGAACTTCCAGGTAGTCGAAATACTCAGACGTAAAACTATTCTAGCGTATATGGTGACGATGTGAATCAAATGTTAATCGTATACCAATATCATGACGGCAATGATAACGTCATTTTATACATCAATCATATATTGATCGAGTTAAGTCTAGGTCAACCTTATTATAAGGATATAGATTGCACGATTAATTTACAGAATGGCGTTATCAATCTTGATTGGAGTAAAGAAAGGATTTGTATTATAAAAGTAGTTTAATATCGATAGGAGTTTTGCTATGGCAAAAGAATGGAAAAATTTTCTGTGTCATATAAAGCGACACAAGAAATTAATAAAATTATAGATAGATTTACAAAGATATTATTGAGATACTTCTGATAAAAACAATTTCGACAAATGACTTCTTTATCAAAGAGTTTAATAAAATTAACTTAATTTCCATAATAATGCTATGAAAAAGTTTTTCTGAGTCTTTAGACATCAAAAATGGATTTACGAGACCATTAAGTCTTATTTTTAATCACGAAGAACAAGACGATCGTTATTTAACAAAAAGCTAGGTTTAAATAATGCAATTTATAAGAATCAAAATTTAGACTATCAGCACAAACTTACAGCGTTGGCGACAATAAAACCAGAGGTCATAAAGATGGTGGTCACATTGGCGGCTCCTTAACGGCGTTAAATTAATTAGTGATGGCGAATGGCTTTAAGCTGTATAATTAATCCTGACGGATCCGATCTGTATCTCTCGAAAGACACACCGGTAACCCAGCGTTTCTCTAGAGCGAAGATATTCTTCCAGCCACGCGAGCTAGTACTTTATATTCCGGCGGCTTGGGACACGAAAGCGAATAGCTCTATGTAGCAGTATGTAGGCCGCACAGTCTCAATTACCGGCAAAGGGTGGACGACTTAGTTCTTATTGTCCAGATATCTACATATCACTGGAGGTGGTCATGATCTACGAAAACGATCACATCGTATTGCGCCAGCTTATGGTATCCATGTGTAGAGCCGAAGTTCCGATTAAATTCTTAACTCCGTATTCTACGGTCGAGAGTCGAGGGTAACAGCATCTTGTGTTAAGCTAACCCAAAGCTACTGGTCCTGTATGTTGCCGTATAATCAAAGCCGTAGTAACGGCAGCAAGTGTGAAGGGTGTTATAGCGATGATAGAGACATTTAAAGAGTAGGCGACTACGTTTTACAGTAAGCACATCACGAAATAATTGATGCCATAAAATCTTACAGAAGACGCTGAAGGAACTGGTGTTAACAGTTTAATCATCAGTACACACTAATCATGTTAGTATGACTATCTAACGAATACTGTTCAGACATCCATGAATGATTTGTGGCTATCATTAATAATAAAACTTTCTCGGATATTTACTACAGAAACAAGCAACTCAGATACGAAGTTTTGTAGAAAATAATGCTCGCGATTATCTTCATGATGACAGTTTCCAAACTGTAGCAATTGGAATTCTCGTACGTCAACCATCTTACAACGCAACAGCAATAATACTATTTACGACTGATGGCATCGATGTTTCAGTTTGGCCTTTCGTTAGTGCAAAAGATAATAACAAAGTATTTAGAAATAAATAATAATGGATTAGCTACCGATAAAACGATTATTACTAAAAATAACTATCGTAACTCGTAAGGCTTCCTCAATGGAAAGACAGTAATGCAGTCCAGGTGAACACAAATGATCTGGCGTCATACATACATATGAACCCACCGCGCAAAAGTAGTTTGCTTCAGTATTCTTTATGATTAAAGATGCACATGAACGAGGATATAATCCATATAGATTGGCGATAGTCAAGCCCGATGACAAATATATCGGTATCGCTCCAAAACTATTATGGCGACGATGAGCTATCAAACAATTTTCTCGTATCGATCAAAATCCATGGAACTGGAAATTCGAGGGTTCATGAGATCTGGCGTCAACGTAAAAGCACCATAGTTATAGCCGTTATTGGGAAGGTTTGAGGAGGATATACTATTAAATGTCGATAGATATTAATACATTAAGAAGCAAGATTAATAATAATACTTATTTCTAAGTGATAGCCTCAGATCAACTTTATCAATAACGATCAGTATGTTAGTATGCTTAGATTACGATAGTTTTATTTCGGTAAACGAAATATTAAATAATTTATCGCTCGATACCGTCGATAATGCAGGATCTATATTTTTAAATAATAATAAGATTGGCTCGCTAACGGAAATCTTCGGGTCGGCGATAAGTCACGATCGATCAACGATTATACTTATAATAACTCGATCCATTAAAAATAATTATGATATGGCATTGCAGAATATAAAGACCACACTTTATCTAAACTAGAAAAGGCTAGACTATATTTTGGTTGGCGTGAGCGGATATTCTCTCATTAACTCTAATAATTGGTGGAAAAGATTTTAAGAATAATCTTATCCCGATAAAAGATGGCATTATTACGTCCGCTGATAAGGAATTTAAAATATGCACAAAAGGTAACATATGATTAGTTTTGAATACGTGATGGTTCTAGTTAGCCTTGCCGACTTACAAAATAAAAATTATCGAGAGAATTCAAGATGTTTAAATGCTGGAGGAAAATGATATAATCGGACAATATGGCTTTCTCTTAATGTCGAGAACGCTATACGGATTCGATTGATAATCAGTATTATAAAACAAACGACATTACGATTATTCAATCGACGCTGGATACTCAAAAGATTGACTGGAAGTATAAATATCGATGAAGATCATATCTATCGAGCTAGTGTGAAAATTTGATCCCGGTAAATTATACAGCGGAACAAAATTATTATCTACAAATGACAGCTCTTAGCTAGTTTGAAATTCCGGTTAAAGAGAATGATTGATTTATCCTCTATGCCCATGAAATTAATATTATTTTTAAGAACAATACATTAAAGTTTCCAGTTTATTTATCGTATCTGGTACTTATAAGATATCGATCAAACAATTGTACTCGTATCTATTCTAGAGAATAACTTAATTATCGATAATGTCGAAAAAGGTTTCTAATATTTTTCATAAGATAGGGAGCGCTATTCAATGAATGAAATTTCATTAAGTGCTATTAATGATTCACTTATGAGTTTAAACTCATAATGCATTCGAAATTGTGATCAGCGCACTCACCACTAATGAACATTTAGGAACAAAATCGTGTGACTGAGTAATATAAATAGCTGAGTATCTTAACAAAACCAACGTAACGATAGAGATGGCCAATGGTTAACAATTTATCTCGCAAAAGAATTAAAGAATTAAACGGTAAAAATATATTTTGACGGAGACGTAATCTCTTATGGCTCTAATTCATTGTCTTTTATCAGATGAACTGTTTAGTGAATGATGAGGCAGCTATGGCTGGGAAAATGATACCTGCTCACTACTTGTGTTATGAAAGGCGTTTAGCTGCACACTACCTATGTAGCTGATAAATCTGAAATCGACTATTTCTGGTCGCACATGAAGAATCGAATATCGGTGACTGAATTATTCCGGTATCTATTTTAGGAGAAGAACTCGACCACTACTGTTGGTAATGAAAAATTTGCAGTTCGCAGCCAAAACGCACTGATGACGAGAATGTCTCGACTGAACCAGGAAATCATCAGCCAGTTGGTTTACGAACACGTCAATAATTATGAGGTAAGAGAATGAAACATTTTGTATCGATCATCAGGCCTCGTTAGATGAGAACGAGTATTCAGTACCGTTTATAAATTGATATGAAGTTATTCGTCAGCCATGTTAATAATAAACCAGATATCCGCTGATTTAGAACACTGGGCTGATACGTTAAAGCAATTCGGAAAAGATGGTTCCATTAATGCTTACTTCGGATTTAATGGAGAGCTCTTAAAAAGAAACCGGACTTTAATCAAGTAAGAGATACTGTTCGTGATGAGTTAGCAAAATTTGTCGACCGATATTGAATGCAACGTATTTATCAACCGACATTAGACCAGTTGTTGCAAAATAATTGGCGACGCATTACAAGAATAGTACTCATGCGCAGGTCGACGATTGGTTTAAAATAAATCTATCGATGATTTGAAAAACAGACTTAGTGCTGAATTAATCTTAATATTGGAATTAAAGGAGATGACAATCTATGTCCAAAATTTTGTAGGTAAAGCTCATATTTGGTTTATACGATCCAAAACGTGATAAAAGGTATTGAATTGGGTGCTCGACAATCAAAGGTGGTTCCAGTACTCCGAGTCGATAACAAAAGCTGCTTGAAGACGTAACCAAAACAAGCTAAGCGCAAACAAAGAAGCATCTGCTGCGTAAAGTGCCAGCCGAAGCTAATAAAGCTGCCGTTACGAAAGTAGCTGCCGATCCTGCTGCCAACAAGCACAAGACGTTGGTTACTTTCTTTGGGTAAAGTTGGAAGCTGCTGCTCAATATCAACCCAAAGGTGAATATATCAACATGCTAAAGTAGCTGAAAAATTTGCGAGGCTCAAAGAGTGAGCTGACGAGAGCTGCTGCTGCTAAATTTGCGACTAAAGCAGCTCGAGACGCGAGCTGGTAGCATTCACAAAGATCCTAAAGCTTTTAGAGGTGCCGCTATTGAACTCGCTTTCTGCGATAGCAGATGGCATTGCTGAAATGCTAAGACAGCGACAAAGGATAAAGTATACGATAAAGATGCTATCGGATAAGTTAATTCACTTAACGATAAAGATACTGATCTGGAGAAGAAACTGTGCGCGGCTGCGCCGACGACGTCGTCAAAGCGGCACGGTCTTGCCGAAGTTAGACTCGCGGGCTAGACATAACGCGTTCAAGCGAAAACTGCTGGAAGTTGAAGCGCATATGCTAAAATCTGATTTGGCCGATAAAGCCGATAAAGCCAAGCATCGAAACTGAACAGCACGTGCCACGCGAAAGCTGACTGGTTGATAACTGCTTACAAAGAAGGAAGTATCCGCCAAAGCGGACGCTACAGTCTTTGCTACGAAAGCTGACCAAGCAGCATTGGATAACGATTAAAGCAGAAGCCGATGTCAACAAAGCTGCCAGACTGACAGAAGCTGCTGAACGTAAAGCTGCCGACTACTCTTTAACGGATCCAAAAAGTTAAAAGGTATCTCTGACGACGTATCTAAACCCCAAAATTGATGCGGCTCCAAGCCTAAAGAGACGAAAACAGCTCTTGCTAGGCTGACCAAGAAGCTGTTAATACTGCATTTAGCTGAAAAGCATAAAAGCTAGCCGCCGTAGCTCAACGAAGCACTTTGCTACCGATGTTGCTAAAGAAGCTGCTAAAGCAAATCTACTGCTCCTGAAGGCAAAGCTGGTGCTTGCTGCATTAGAACCATTGGCTACCAGCAGCTAAAAGGTTGCTAAAGATGAATTAGCTCCAAAGCTATCGAGAGCTGCTAAATCTGCAGCCGAGAAGAAGCTAAAACTGAAGCTAAAACTGCGGCTGCAGCCATGCTGAAGCCTAAGACAGCTGGAAGCTGCAGGACGCTAAGCTAGAAGAAGCAGAAGGCTGCTCTCGTTAATTATGTAACTAAAGCAGTGCTGATGAAGCATAATCAACCTAAAGGCGAATATGCACCACTAGACCAGTACAAGCTACTCAGTGGTCTTTAGATCCGTTTACTACTTCAATCCTCTCTTAAAAGATCTTGCTCAACAATTAGCTGCTGGTCATGCTTGATTTGAACTGCAGTATTGGATAAGTTAACAGTATCACCAAAGACAAGTTAACAGAAAAACTCCAGGGCAAAAGCCGACGTAACTGCTCTCTTGCTGAATACGCCGCAGAGCTGTGACGTCGTGAATCTTAAACTTGTGACAAAGCCGACAAAACAAAAGTAGCTGAAGATATTCAAGCTGCTAAAGATGTAGCTGCAATGCAGCTGTTGTTCGTGAAAGTAACATACGACTGTCAACAGCCAAGGCCAAAGCGCTGAAGCACTGCTGCAGGCCTCGAAGAAAGCCTTCAAAACCAAAGTCAGAAAAAGCCAATGAGGTCTCGGTAAATTAACTGACTAAAGTTAACGACCTTGCTCTCTTTAATGGTGGTACTGGCACTGGGCGCGATGCTCAAAGCTGCAGCCGATAGTTCAAGAAGTTGTCGATGCTCTGGCGACTCATGTATATAGACGAAACTAAGCAACGAAAAACTTGCCGATAAAGCTGATGTTAGTGCGTTAACTGCAGTCTGCCAAAGCTGATATGATAAAATGCTTCTGACCAGTTGGGTAAAGCTGATGCATCAGCATTGGCGGATAAAAGTACGATAGAAACTGTGTTCGGAAAGCTAAAAGCCAATGAAGTGGATAATAAATTAAACACCGCACACAGCCACTGTTCCTAGCACTCGACACCAAGCTTACTGCCAAATTTAGCTGGTTATCAAGAAAAAGGTGAGATACGCGTAACTAAAGAAGCTGCTGGATCGTGATTATCAACCCAAAGGTGAACATGCTACATGCCGCTTTCGACTGAAGAGAGGCAAAACTAAGGCTAATGCTAATGAAGCTTTGGATTAACGGTCCTCGATAAAGACAATTTAGTACACATTGCCGATCTCGATACACATATGCTAAAAGCTGCCAAAGTAACAGAAGATATTTCTGCATGGCTGCAGTCTTAGCGATGCATACGTATCGAAGAATGATGCGACGTACTTTGCATAAGAAAGCTGACGTAACAAATGAGGAAATTGAGAGACAGCTACTGAACTTATATGCCGACGATACTTTTGCGACAAAACAACACAGATAATGCAATATCGCTGCTGGTGGTTCTGGTTTAACCTCAAACTCAAAGTCAGAAAGGTATGTGCTCGACAATAGAATTGGGCGCACAGATGCGTTCAAACTATTGCTAACATGCAATCGTGTTAACGATAATAGATACTTCCGTAGAATCATATTATTAAGCTGAATTGGCTAAGAAAGCTACTCAAAAGACGAAGTAGCTGGTAAAGTATCTCACTACTGGATTTTGAAGATGCAAAACAGACTCTTTAGATAGCTATTACAGCACAAGAGAATGCACTGGCTGCTGCTAAAACTGCTAGAAAAAGCTATTAATGATAAGTCTGAAGAAAGCTGCTGCTGCTTATCAAAACCAAAGTAGAATTTGCAAATTCGTCTGCGATATACGGTACAGAAATCGCTCGTATTAAAGACGACATGATGACAGCTAACGAAACAGATGTCATATCGATGCAAAACTTGCGACTAACCTTGAAACTTTTAAAAGGTATCTTCCAACTTAAAGGTAACTATTGCTACTAAAGAAGAGTTAACTAAAACTCAAAAAGATGGTTATATCACTAAAGACGAATCCGATCGTTTGTATCAAGGTGTAGGTAACTATGCTACTATCGAATATGTCGACGATCAAATCGGTAAAAACAAATCTAAGATCGATGAAGTGAATACGGCTCTTGCTGGTAAACTGATTTAATAGCTGCTCAAAACGATCTCAAGCTCGTGGCGATTATATGACCGTGGCGATTTAGATAATGTTGCTACTAGTCCTGCATTTTACTAACGCTATCAACAATGCTATTACGGCTAAAGCGTTCTTAGATAAAAGATACCTGCTGACGGTTTATATGCTACTAAAAGTACTTTCATGTAACAGCTCAAGGCGTAACTGCGATATTATCGAAGCTGATCCGACTATTGCCGGTAAACAAGATAAATTAACATTCGGTTCTGGCTATCTTATGACGAAGGCATTACAAACTGTTACAGCTTCTGGCGTAAGTGTTGACTTAACTCCTTTATGCTAAGAAAGCTGAATCTGATGCAAATATGGTCCAAAAGACACTTTAACAGAAGATCAAAAGGTGTAGAATCTATCCTTCGTGATAAGAACTATGCTACAAAATGCAGATCTTGGTAGTCTATAGTCGCCACGGATACTAGTGTCGTCAATTAAGAGCTAGTATCACTTCTAAAAGATACCTACGTTCAGCTATCGATACCGTGTAACTGCATTAGAAGGCAAAGCTGCTCCTACAGATTTCACTGAAGATCACTAAATTAAATGAAATTCTTACTGGCAAGACATGCATCTCTATGAAGATATTGACAACGCTAAAGCTGAACTTAAAGGCGAATTAGATTTACCGAAGAAGCCGACAGGCTCTGTCAATGGTGCTGTTACAACTGCTGAAGAGTAAAGTTAATGAAGCTAAAGAAGCGTTGGAAGACAAAATCGCAGAATTGAAAAATACTGTAGATGGAATCCATGCTCCAGATTTAAGTGTTTATGAAACTCAAGCTCAAGCAGAAGCTAAATATTTAAAAACTTGAAGATATCGAAACTAAGTTAAAAAGAAAAAGGCTTTATCACTCAAGCTGACTTGCAACCTATTCTCGATGACAATTAAAGCATTAAAAGGTGAATAATATATTGCCTTTCCTGAGTTCTAAATCTCTCGTTCACACTGAGGAAAAGACTATGCAATTATTTAACTTTTTCACATTTTTAAATAATCTATGCCTCGATGCTCGTAGAACGTTTAGTTATGTTTTTGCATAAGCTTTTATCCTATTATTATCGATACGATAATGAAGTTATTTAGTTTAACAATATTAAACATAGCTTATGGCATTACAAGACCATCATAGAAGTGTTCTGGGTGGATGGGGACAATAAAAATCAAGCCGCGTGTTTTCATCGCGGCTTTGTTTTTAAACTTTTTCAATATTCTTTATTATGCTTATTCGCCTCGGTATTGACGTAATTAAGATACCGATTACGGTTCATAGTGGATTTGCTCAGTTAGTCGATGCTATTTCTATCATATGCTACTGTAGTTAATATGACTGAGTTGTGGAGCTAAAAGAAAATTATATGCTAATAAAATATAATCAGGATATAATTTCTAAAACCTGACGACGCTGTATTGAATCGATTAGAGGCTGTTTCTCTTGGCGAACTTAAGCTTAAATTGAGGGAAAAAGAAAGATGACTAAATTATTTAGAATGATGTTATTTGAAAACGGACAGTTGGTTATACGCGTGTCATCTCTTTCTCTTTTGTTGCTTTTTGTTGATCGGAGTAACTTTTATATTTAGTTGCTACCGGGTCACAATTGGCAACATTATGAAACTCTCGCTAGTTTAACTGGCGGTGGTTCTGCTGTACTCAAATCGCCAATAAATTTATTAATAGTAAATATAATAGCGAAGTTGGCAGCTACAAGGATGATGCCGAATAAGTATTATTTAAAATGGTTAGTGTTGTGCGGAGTAAATTTGCTCTGCATGGCACTATGTTATCTAACAAATTGGTTCGTCGTTTTATTTGCCGATAAATACGGAAATCTTCCTAAGATATTTAAATTATGGCAAACTTACGATAACTGTTTAGATGTTGCCTGGATGATCTACGAAAAACAATGTTCCAAAATTCGCTCAACACGATTTTAATAAACATTATCTATATCATTTTGAAAAGCAAAAGGCGACGGATATATGATTCCTGGATACGTCGATCTTATCGGACGATAACTTTACTTCTAAAAAGAAAGATTCCAACGATATGTATGTCGTTGTGCTTGGCTATATCGAAATTGTGGTTATGGATTTGCTTATTATGTTTTTGGCAAAACTGTAAACCCATCTGACGTAAAAGTTTGCGTCAACGAAAAAGATTTCTTTTGTAGCTATCGATATTAAAAATAATATTTTTCTGTATTAAAGATGATCGCAGATGGTGTCGATTATTTAAAAAGTATTTATCTGGGATATAAGTTTATTAGCGCAATGGAGCAAAACATCCTTTAAGATGTATGCTTGCAAATCGCATTAATTTCTTTAGACGTGTTAAATAATATTGTAATATACTTGCGTTCAATTATTTAACGACGAAAGGAATATAGGCGTGAATAAATTAAAAGTTGAATCTCTTAAGGTCAATATTTTAAATGCATTGCAATTAAAGACTGCTAAGAGTAATAATAAATATAAAAAGCGAGATCTATATTCAAGATCCCGACGAATGATTCAGAATTTTGAAGATATTCAAAATTTAAAAGAATCGAAACAAAATAAAACTAAAAAGCCGGTAGTTCTATTAGTATTATTAGCGACAATGAAATTAGTGCCGAAGTCGATTTTAAGTCCTTACTACAAAGACGCAAACAGCTAAATTATTTATGGGCCGTGACGAAACGTATACTAAAGAGGAGATCGATGAAAGAACAGGTGTTAATGGCATTATTGCTGGTGATAATATTTCATATCTACTGAGGGCGGTCGCAAAATCGCTACGACAATTGCGTACAAGCTCAGAGATAAAGCAATGTCTATCGGTAATTCTATTTTTGGGCCGTGGTACTTCCGTTTAGCGTTAATGCTTCAGCAACTGGTGAAAACAGTGTTGCATTAGGTGCAGATTCGGTTTGCTACACTCGCCAACTGTATCTGTCGGTAACGATACGATTAAACGTATTATTAGTAATGTCGCAGACGGAGTCGAAGTTAATGATGCGGTAACTGTAGGACAGTTAAATATTAAGTTCGGCTTTGGATCAACTTAATCGATTAGCGGTCAATTACATCCGGGTTGGTCTCTATTTATATGAACGTTAATAATGTAGAACCATCTGCTATCTTTGGTGGCAGCTGGGAACGTATGCCTTCTGGTCGTATGCTAGTTAATGAGTGTGATGGCTTTAGCTCGGACAAATTGGTGGCGAAAAAGAACATCGTTTAACGGAAGATGAATTAGCTCTCATAGTCATGGATGTTAATAATATTAATGGTGATACTACAAGTACAGCAAAATTAATTGGTAAATTTTCTCAACTCTAGACCAAATGAGACATAACAGATGTTCCTTATAGAGATGTTTTGGAATAGTTTCAAAAAGAAAGTGAATATGGAATTCATGCTAAGGATGGTGGAAATTCTTCACCAGGACGAAATTATATTGATGCTTCTACAATCATACTATCAATTTAAATATAAATATGTTACCATCCGGTAAAACCAACCTCACAATAATATGCCCATATATCGTTGTTAATATGGAAACGTATAAGTTAAGGAGATATAAATGCCTGATAATAAAAATACATGATAGCTAACGAGATTAAGGCCCTATAAAACCAAATACAACCTCTTTCTTAGTTAAAGCTGTTTTAGAAGATCTTATGTCCATTTCCTGAAGAAAACAAAATTTTATTTAAAAAGTTATTTACAATATTATAAGCAGCTTTTATGGTGCTGGTGTAAATATTGATGTCGTTACAGAACAAGACGATAATTATTTTGAACATTTTCAACACTTTTAGCTATATTGAAATTAATGATATTATATAAACTTCCTGAATCTGTCTCATTGACTGTAACAGTAAAACAAGATGCAGAAAATCCTTTCCCATATGCTAAAAATTTTATGGGTTCCTTATGAACAAAATCTTCCTGAAGGTTACGAAAAATCTAGAAGAAAGTAAATACTAGAAAACTGTTCTAAATATTTTACTTATCCTATGGCAGATGATAGTGAACACAGAAATAAAAATTATGTTAAATTTTGATATATTTTCATGAAAACCATCGAAACTTTTATTCTGATAATATTTCTATATATCCAGACTCAAAACGATCCTAGAATTCTAAAGTTACGGGATTGCTTTCCGAATATACGAAATTAACGGGTGTAAAATTTACCGCGATAGCGGTGGTATTGCAACGATTGAAGATGGCGTACGATTAGCGGAAACATTCGATGAATTATAGTATCGATATTATTTCTAGTTATAAAAGGCAAATTTAAAAGATGTCCTTCATCTCCACAAGAAATGTTCCGACTTTAACGATGGCGCAACAGTATATACTGTGCCCAGTGTTTTTGGACGATATTTTTTATAAATCAATCACTATTTTCTAGTTCTAATTTAATTATCTACAACCCATATTGTTAATCGATATTACGAACCAGAAGTCGAATATTTAGGCGAAACTCTAATGATTCCCGTCGGACAAAATCGATGGAATTTGACGATAAAATACATGGAAGTATAGCTATCTCAAAAATTAAACCTGGGACTACTGAGGCAAGTAAAAGATTGAAAATAATTTCAAATATCCTTGATAAAAGAACAACGACATGATCGAAGTAATACAATACTTAGTAAAGATTGTATTCAACAGTTATTTAATAATGACTGTTTTTATCAATGGCATACATTTGATGAATTAAAAGAATTTAGCTTTGATGGCAACAAAGTAAATCTTCATGATTATGATATATACTGAAATAAATAAATATGTATATGTTATCGATAATATTTTTAAACATTAGAAGAAACTGATGAATCTGGTGCTGTCAGACTTAATAAATTTCAAAATTTACCATATTAGTGGATTACAAATTATACCGTTTGTCTCAAAATAAACAATATACAAACAACTTATAATTACAATATTACTAGCGGTATTGATAAAATTAAATCAGTGAACTCTATTAAAGCTATTATAAAAAGAATGGATCATATCATCTTATTATAAATTATAATACCGAATCACAAGATAATTTGATATTTAAAATGGCGAACATAGTGATTTTATTGATGATTTTGCTAAATTGAAGCTGCTATCGGTTTTTATGATAAAAAGGTATGATTCATTATAATATAAAATAAAAGGATAATTTAATATATGTCTGAAAATAATCAACCAAGAAATTCTAAATTAATAGCTTCATTATTTTCTCAAGGTTTTAAAACCAGAATTTGAGAAAGTCTTTTAGCCGATAAAAACATGTTCCATTTGCAAATCAAAACAGATTTATATATACAACGATTATTTAATAGCGTATTAAATATCCCGAACGTTGAAATTATTTCACGATTTTAATGGCTCTGATATTACAGTAAAATTATCTGGACCATTTAAATCTTATGTAAATGTTAATCTGAGATGCTAATTTTTGACGATAATGGTATCGTTACTGTTACTGTTAAAGATGCAAAAGTATCTTCTCAAAAATGGAATTTTCAAATTTATTAGTTCAATCTACACTATTTAAAGCAGAAAAGATTCTTCTTAGCTTTTGACTCTTTTTCTGAAAACAGAAGATATCGGGAATAAAACATTTGATCTTTCTTATGAACAAGAAGATAGTTATATAAATTTTTAATTTCTAAAAATATATAACGATGATGCAACAATATTCTTAAGGTAGAATTTTAGATAATAAAATTATTATTAAAAATACAGCGCCATTTGATATTTATGTTAATAACCTTAAAATTGAGGCTAAAATAGAAAAATCCACTTACTATCAAAAATTTATTAAATAGTAACAATGTTTATTATATTATATTCATGATTGGAACAATCAACATTAGTTGGCGATTATGGTAGCAGATTGCATAAATGGTTTTAGCTCATCTATAATTCAAAATTTAATGACTTATTTGATCAGACAAGAGATTATGATCAAGATGGTCTTTACTTTGACAAAGACTTTCGCTCTTAAAAATTATAATACGTCTAAAAATTAATTTTGAAGAAAAATCGAATTCAAAAATAATAATCCGATAACATATTATATTGTCGACAATTTTGGAACAAGATCAGGTCAGTAACTTCAGGAGATCTTAAAGATATTGTTGCTTTATCAATCATCTGCTTTAACGACACATTTATACGATTCTACCGGTAAAGAAAAATATCTTGGAAATTTTGACATCAATAATGGCTTTATTATTTTTGATATAGGTGAATAATTTATATGACATACGAAGAACAATTAAAACAAGTTCGTGATAACGTAATTAAAATATTTATCCGACTATTCAACAAGGTTCTTCGAATACTATGATTACTCTTCATTGGACAGCTGGTCATTACGACCAGTTGTTCGATGATTATCATATGTGTATCGATGGATCTGGTAACGTACATGTAATGCAAGATTTAGATAATCGTGCGAGTCACTGCTATCGTGAAAAATACAAATAACTTTGGCATTTCGGCATGTCTCAACTATGGTTCTGAATTAAATGGTGATGGCTCACTGGTTATTCGACTTACGTGCCTGGTGCAGAACCCGTTAACGCATTACAACTCAGAAGCGGATGGCGACTATCGATCTATTTATGTTGCGTATCTTGGGGCTTACTGTTAAGCCAAGTATTTACTCATGGCGAACGTTGTTTAGCTCGCCAAGATTTATACGATTATCCGGCAGAACGTTGGGATCCTCGATATTCTTGTACCAGAATGCCATACTCGTACCGAAGATGGTTTACATACTGCTGGCGGCAACTGGATTCGTAACTGCTCGTGAAATCGCTAAGATGAACGGAATCAATTATTTATAATGAGGACACTATGTCTATTATTTCTGAAATTGCACAAGGTTTAAGTTCCGTCCTCAAGAGGACGCAAAACCTGTTATGCAATATGCTGAGAATATCGCCTCGTAGCCGAAGTTCCTTTCGATAAAGAAAAAGTAAAATCAGTGCTAAGGGTTTACCATAATCCTCAAACAGAAAAATTTATCGTAGCTTGTATTAATGCTGACAGTACAGACAAATCTATCAGTTAAATACAGATTTTAGTGTCGCGCGCAGTGTTGAGAATACTGGACCGATAAGCTCGGTCATTGTAATACTTTATTCTTCGACGGTAAAGTCGTGCTAGATGGTGCTACTAACGGTGATCGTATTTATACCGTTAGCGACAATTTAACTCCTCATGAATATAAAGATTATACCGATAATTTTTATAATGCAGCGTATAATCCTGTCACAGCAGGTCAATATGCCAGCATCTTGCTGGGGCTGATAATAGTACTCGTAGAATTCGTATTTATGCCGACAAATTTTAACTGACGGTAAAGAATATATTGTTACCGTAAACGAGGAAAAATAACGACTAACGGCGCTTTGTTCATGGCAACTAAAATTATATTCAGTCTAATGAGACGTATCGTAGAAGTCGAAATTAGCGATCACATAGTACTATCGTTCGTGAACTTGAGTTCGAACCAAAGGCCGAGATCGAAGACTTTGCATTAGTCGATGGTGCTATTTATATGGCAGCTAATAGCCACGACTATATTCGGTATCTATAAAATATAACTTCGTAGCAGTTATTATATAATATTAATAACGACTTTTTAAATAACGGTATCGCAGTCGGCAACCAAGTCGGTTATCACGGTCAATCTGTCGATAAATCTACTAATTGTTATGGCTAAAATTAATGCTAATAACAACTTAGAAGTCGGCGACAAACGTAACCTGTCGACTATCTTAGGTAAAGAATTAAAGTATTATAACGGCACTAATTCTTATACGGTACTTACGACATATCATATTACGATAAAGCATTTATAATAAGTTAAAACCGATGAACTCTTCATTAAGAAAAACAGAGCTCAATCTTTAACTGGCAATAAACGATCTCTTAACGTCGTTACAGAAGGTGTCGATAATACAGGCGCAACTGATGTTACAGCTAAGTTAAAACAGAAATCTTCACTAAGGCGGAACACCGAAGGTTATACGAGTTATCTTCCCAGATGGTACTTTATAAAATTAGCGACAAAGTAAAATTATTTATCCTGAAGATCGTAAAGAATTAGTCGTTAAATCGGAAACATTGCACGGTGCCGTTATTAATTGTGATCGACGAATCTAATTCGAGTGTCGATACTATCGGTTTTATTTTGAAGTCGCTCGACGATAGTAACGAGAACATCGTGATGTATAATACGACAATTCAAGGCTTTCCTTTAAAGTAGCACGAGAAGATATTAGCGGTAGCTATATTAAATTTATAACAGACGACAATAATTTGATACTCACTATCATAATCTTGTCTTAAAGAAAATATGAAGATAGGCTAATGCCAAAGACAGTCAAGGTCAAAATATCGATTTTAGTCGTGAACATATATATACGACAATCGATAATATCGTTGCCCGATTATGGTCAATATGTTATGGCAAAATAGAAGCTACAGATGGTATCGGTATTAAGATTAGCAATATTATTTCTAATAACTGTAACATGGGTATTTCTTCTTATTCTTATGCCGATATCGATAATGTAACGATTCATTATAGCGATGATTTTGATTTAGCTATTGTATCATCCGTTATGCTATACTAATAAGTTAAGCAATCTTTTAGTTGACTGGTCGCTGGAATCCTATCGACTAATCTTTCCGATATAAATGCTATAGCTCACCGAATTAAATAATATTACTTTGGATATTACGCATTCTGCGGAAAAAGAATATTTACCAGACGGAGCTATCCAGTTCCATTTATTAACTTGAATCTCATAATGAAGACAGCTGAGATCGATGTTAATATTTAATTCTAACTTTGTTCAAAACTTCGCAGCACTTACTGATCGATATTTATTCTCTCTGATCGATTCTCCTATATTATCGATTGCTCCTAACGGTGATCGAAGAACTGATCGATTAAAATTATTTATCTAACTTAGGTTCTACCGGATGAATATGGAGCCAAAGGTTATCTAAACCGGAGATTCGAAGTACGCGAAGAAAGTATAGTAAGACACGAGTTTTCGTCGGTCGAGATCGTACGATTCGGGAAATGAAGCCTAATGATAAAAATCAACTTTTCCAAGAAGAAGGTTCTGCTATTTATTTTAATGCTAAAGGCTCTCCTTACTGATGCTAAAGATAACGACTATGTCACTACTCTGCCGGTGTTTCCGGTGATGTATATCGAATCAGATCCTAAGGTTACCGGTCATCAGGTTATGTCCGACATATAAATATACGACCAATACAGAATACGTTCACGTAAACCGACTACTGTTGTTAACAATGGTGACCGTACTTTATCGATTAGGGTTGATGTACATCCGACATGGCAAAACGGTTCTCATGCTGGTAAGCCAGTCGAGCTCGGAGCTGAATTAGGTGCATTAGGGTAGAGCGCAATTTATCATCGAAGCTGATCCCACAGCTAAAACATGAAGCTTCGTATCCCGGAAAGTTTATGTTGATGTTGTTAATGCCCGGCCGATTTTAGTATGGAAGTTTATTTTATACGGATCTAATCTTAATACGATGTCTAATATGACATACGAGACTATTCCGGTTATTCATTCTGCCCGCAGAACAACGTCCGACAGAAATTTAGGTTTGTCGGTCAACAGTATTTCGATACGACACTCGATATGCCGGTATTCTGGAACGGTACTAAACGGGTCGCCATGCCGCCGATGTCGGTGACAGATTAAAGATTATGTTCGCATCGACAAACTTATGGCAAGTGATGTCACGAAAGCACCAGCGTTTGCTGGACAAATGATAATAAATAATGATACGCTTTATATTGACAGAGTCTACTGAAGGCCCTGATCTTATGTATCATCCGTTACTAACCTAACGATCATTTATATTAAGATATATCCCCGCACTTTTAGTGCGGGATTTTTCTGTAATAGTAGTATATATTTTAAATCTACGAAAGGACATATTCATATGCCAGAAACCAGTATATACGATTGCGTTTAGCGTCCACGAAAAGCGAGCCCTAAACGTGCCGAGATGCTGAATCGATTAAAGATCGGGTTAAACATGTCGATAAAAGAAATTATCTCGTCCGACGAATTTTACCGACGGCGAATCACTGACGAAGACAAAGCATTAGTGCTTTCTTATTACAAGTTTCGACCAAAGATGAATCTTAAAAGGATCATTATACGAAGGGCGAAGTCGATGGTTTATTAAAGCGATCTCGTCCTACATATTATTAAAAGATCGATCGATTCACTCATCGCAACTTTAAAGAATGAATTAACTGCTGCGCTGGACACAACAGGCGATGGTCTACACCAATAGTTAATAGCCTTAAATCCGATTTAAAGTGCTGATCGCAGCGGAAGAACCTGATCATCCTGATGCTAGTGTTACGACTCGTAAGCTTAGAGACTCACTCGTTACGAAAGAAAAACTTTCCGGAAGTCACGACGGAGTTAGATATAGTTAAATAAAATGGCGATACTCATCACTGGTCTTCTTTAAGTTTGCTATAATAACCCGATCCTTATGCGGAAACAGGCCCCAGCACAGCAAAATATCAATCGATCGGACCGGTCTTCTACGCTGGAAGAAATCGCGCAAGGTGGAAGCTCTGACGCAGATTTAGGCGACTACGATGGTAATACCCACGAAACTAATCTCTATGCTGTGTTAATCGCCCAGGCTGGTACAATGCTACAACAAAAAGAAGTTGCACCCTCGCTCTTCAAGAAGAGATTGAAACGTTAAAACAATACCGTGGACTCTATCAATAATAAATTAAATAATAACACAGGCAATGACGAAAATATTTGATGAGAACTGCAACTATACTTGACAAACGCGCCATATTATTGACAAAGAAAATAGAGATAAAACTCCGACTACGGCTAAATATATTGATAATTTGCCAACTCATCCGGAATAAAATGTATATTTATCAAACATATTATCTACTGGCTGGAGTCAAGAGAAAAGTATGGATCAAATTTAAATTGTTCCAAGAACACTTTTCTGCAGTTCTTACACGGACTAGAAATGTGCTAATTCTTTTGATATTGCTAAAAATTTTATTTGGCAAAATGGTGATAGAAAATAACGCTTTGTTTTGGCCCAGCTAAATATTTTGATCTGAGAAAAATGTAAAAATTTATATGAATAACATTCATTAATTTATCTTTTAATTTTAATCTTCATGATATAATAACATTATAAAATTATTATTCATATGGAGGATTTCTATTATGAGTAAACAGTCACGAATTATTACGTTTTATTAATTTTAAATATTCTACAAATGTTATTTTTCAAAATCGAGCACCTTTGCACTTATTATTGATTACGTTAATTTCTTTTCTACTATCGTCCAGGATCCTCTCTTGTCGAAATGATAACAGAAGGAAGTAAAAAATTTGTTTGGAGGAAAGTTAGATGGACAGACAAAGGGACTTGTCGAATATATATATAAACTTATTAATTCTAATTTCTCGATATAGAAAATATAAGATACAGATAAAAGTTTCGTCGTTCATTTTGTTTATAATTTATTCTATGCTATGTTTAAAGCATCTCATCCGAGAGATAGAATACAACTGATTGTATCGAAATTTATTTAATCTCGTTATATATCATAAAGCACAAAAATAAATATTATCCATCTAAAAAGAAAAGAAGTAATAAACGTACTATTTAACTATATCAGTGGAATATGAGCCATCAAATTAAGATCTTATCGATCTGGCTCATATATATGGAGAAATTTAAAATAATGAGTATTACTAAATATTTTAACGAAGAAGAACATGATATACATTGTGCCGTTAAAAGAAGATATGATACTTATAAATCAGTTTCTTCACTCAAAACTATTGGAGGATGAATTATCCATCGATCATTACGTTATGATATCTGATATATATAATATAGCACATCGTTTATTATAACGATTTTAAAGATGGATGGTACGATCATTTATCCGATACCAATTTTGTCGAAGTTAGTGAATATACCAAATATTTTAAAAGTCGGATACCGTTAGCCGACGATGTTAAAGCTTTCATTCAGGTCGTTATATTATATTATTTTAAATACTCGAAAATTCTAATTTTATAATTATATATAATAAAATACTTGATGGCATGTGTAATTTTTATGACGAAGTTGTATTAAGTAAAAGGGTTTAAATAATGACAGTGATGTCCGCCAATCGAGAAATCAAGATCGTACTAACAATACGTAAATTAATTAAAGAGCATAAGAAATATTAATTATCGCATTCAAGACGAAGGATTTATTGTTTTCATGGTGTTTATATTATTATGAAGTTATGAAAAGATTACATCCGAAAGCTCAAGTATGGCAGCTAAAAATACATATGATGTAAGCAGAAATCATCGATATATATAAAATATCGATTAAGTAAAGAAGATAAGCGATGTATTCTCTATTGCGTTTAGTCTATTTAATCGTATAGAATATAATAAAATTTTAGTCGATAGTGTTATTACCAATATATTTAAGTTGAAAGAACAGTTAACCCGCAGCAATTTTTACAGCTACGGGTTTTCTTTTGTCTTATTACATCGAATGTCTGTTCGCTATATAAGGGAATTTTTGTGTGCATATTTTTAGTTAACGTTTTATAGCGATACGTTTTGTTTATTAGTGTTCTAGCTTGTTTATTTTGGAGACGTTTTATGTAGGATGTCGTAATTTTATTATGAGTGTTATCATGTTAGAAATGATAAATGAGAATGTCTATATAGGGAGGAAATTTGGTTTCTGGTGAAGGAGGTAAGGTTTATATATAAGTGGTCTCGGAGCTAAAGTTCGCCCCCTGCTTTTGATTCAGGGTGTTATTCGAGGGAGAGCTGGCCTGAGACCATGCAGACACATATGTCGATGTTCTGCTGTTTAATCTTAAGTCTTGGAAGACGTTAAAAGCATCCAAGGAGGAAATCATGAAAAATTCCATTATTACAACAGCAGCGATCATTGCAACAGCAGTATCTGTATGGTTTATGCAACCAGCTCAACCGCATCATTACGAAATGCATGTAAAAGCGGGTGAGACAGTAACAAGCATCGTAGAAGATGCTAACAAAAACTCTAACGTCAAGTATGATGTTAGAGATGCTATTGCAAGCAGTGCAGCACAGCAAGAAGATGGAAGGAGGTGCAACTCTCGTTCTATTAAAACCACGGGCGAGAAGGTAGCTGTTCCTATCTATCGCTAAACACACATAGTCCAGCTGTATGACTATAAACTATAGCAATATTGACGATATAGCTTTTTATATAAGGGATATATTTATGCCCTTTATTTTTATTTATTTTATTCATGATGAGGAGGAAATATCACGACACAAGTTATTTTTATCGAAAAATTAGTTAACGGTTCTATTCCAAAGTAGTTACAACAAGCAATCGTTCTGCAGAAAGTTCGCGTTGATGCTGCAGTACTATGCAAGTATTGGCATAGAAACAGAAGTTCGATGCTCTGAAGAGGATCCTCGTTTTGTAGGAGTCTTCTCAGTGAAGAAAGATAAGCTCATGGCTGTTGCAGGCCCTGAGAAAAATCAGTTCTTCTGGCGTAAACATACGTCAATTAAGAAGAATGTAGAAGAAGCAAATGGAGCACTCAAAACCGGCGAAACAAAACATTTTGTTTTATGCCATTATAGTAAAGAATTACAGGTTATGTCCGTTTGTGGGCAACCCGTAGAAAAACTTGTTAAAGGTAAAAAGGAGGCGCAAAATATAAGGTTTCAGCAGCCCTTGTGCAAAGTGGCTGTGATGAAAGAAAATGGAGCAATTAGATAGCTCTACCAACGATATAAAACGTTGGAAGATATTAAATAAAGTGTTTATTTGTCCGAAATGACGTTAACTATTTTTTATTGTTTTCATAGAGGAGAAATAAAAATGACTTACTTAGTGCATTAAATGCTGTTATTGAAACAAAAAGGTGCAAGAATATGATGCAAAAATTGTTTCAGTGCCGCAGAGGTACGCTTAAGTCGAAAGACTTTAAGAAATATGCCTTCATGGCGTTCGAGGAGATGGATATCACCAAAAGTGATCCGCCCATAATATTAATCTATTGAAGGTAAGGTATCAGTACCTATACCAACATACAAATTTATGTTGATCGCAAGATAATATCTATGCAAAATATAGAATTATCCCGTGTCTCAGTCGTAGGCATGTTTGCAGAAGAACATATTAAGACTATGCTCAGAAAACAGGTAAGATCTTCTTAAGGCAGAGGTCGAATGGGAGCCGAAAAAACGTCCTAGTCGACACTTACCAGGTGTAGCCACGGACGTTGGTGATATAATCTGAGCGTATATGCTAGATGCATTAGTCGAATTCAAGCATATAAGGAATTTATGCCTGAAACTGAAAATTGTAAATACATTTTCTAAGTTCTGCAAGACAAGGAAAGTCCACTTCCAGGCCTTATGCAGACGAGTATTTAGAGCGATGCCCAAATTGTTATGGTATCGACGAGGAGGCACAGACTCAACCCCAGGAAAGGCTCAGCTCGCGACAAGAGCTGGGCATAGCCAGGTAGATGGCAAGCGCCTATTTGTGGATTTAGATAAGTATTGTTTCGTAGTCAAAAGGGCTTTTCGATAAACAAGATTCTTTTTGACGGGATGGTGGCATAACCATGATTGGTTTTGCCGTGAGTACGGCTACCATCTCGAAGTTAATACGTACCATCAGGTAGACTTATGAACTGCTCTAAAGATGGAGCTATCCTGTAAGTGAAGAAACTCACAGAAGAGAAGAGTTTATTCATGATCGAAAACGTTAGTATTGCGAAGAACCGATGGAGATTAATCATCGGAGAAAGAATACTCTGCGTGTCATTGCGAATCCAGATGGTATGTTCTTTATTTTTAGACTTAAATGCGTGGAAAATATCTCTCGCATTAAGTTAGATCAATGATGCAAAGGTTCTGTTAGTATGAAATTAATCACACTACAAGAGTCGATGGCGCTCAAGGCGGCTAATATGCTGCATCTGACGAGGTAAAACGAAATTTGAATTTATAGGAGGAACAGATGAAGAAAGAGGTTAAAAATTTTAGAAGTAGCTGCATTTGAAAATGCAATTCAAAATGCAGTACTGAATACCATCCATGAAAGCTTTTGAAGGTAGCTTTGATGGTGCTTATTCAAAGACAGTTATTTGTGAATAGCAACAGACTATCTCACGGACAAAAGGTAGAGTATCAAAAGATATCGTCTGCCGCAAAGAATGTGACAAAAGACAAGAGACTTGAAAGGGGTCTCTTGCTAAAGAGTCTCGTTTATTGGTAGGCGTGGTTGATCCTTTCCGCGAGTATATCGATGGTGGTGTACTTGAGGAAGGACAAGCGATCATCCATAATTCTTATATAATAAGATGAAGAAATATGCAAATGAAGATGGTACCATCAACTTTGCAGCTCTTCGCCTCCTACATGTGGAGAGTTTTATAAAAGGCAAGTTGTTATCAATCAATATGATGATTAATCAATCTTACTGAAAATAAACCGAAAATCATTGATAAAATGATTGAAGGATTAAAAGGAAAAACATTGATGAATGGCAAAGAACTTTCCGAAGAGCAAATCGATCATATCTGTGAACGCAGATTCTATCATTACATTGAAAAATTAATAATGCTTGATGAATTAGCAGGTAACAGGATCTGAATATTTCAAATCCGTACTGGCGGTTTCTGACTTTGATACAGATTCTATATTTTCTTGGTCCAGATTTGGTGTTCTTTGAAAATCGCAAGAACTTTTTCTTAGCTATCCCAGCAGAAATGGGGTGAAGGCAGCTCATTAGCTTCAAAGGCAGACATGATATGTTAAATAAAACATTCCACATGCTAAAATTAACGACTCACCAGTCGATGAACAAATGAGCTTGAAATCTAGAATAGTAGCTTTCATTAGCTCTATACTAGAACAGAAAGAAGAATCTTATTGCGATGGATAAAGTTCGTGAAAATCTTTGAGTAAATTCAAGAAGAGCATTCTAATAAAGAATATGAAAGAATGTTCTCTGACTGAGATACTAAAGAAGCGTTTTAAGCAATGCCTCTTTAAACAGATCTAAAACTTTTGTTGATTCTAAGAAACAACGATAGCATCTTGAACTATCTTCTTGATTAGGTATATATTGGTGCAGCTGTTGCAGCATGACTATTGACATGGCTAAGACAGCCTGATTTCATTCAGTCCATTTATGGGCTTCATGGATGGCATCTCAAAAAGCAGATCTAATCCAAAGTTTGGTTTTCTGTAAAAGAACGAAGATTGTTTGTATGCTCACTACATGAAAGTCGAAGAAAAGGGAGTTCAAAAATGAAAGACATAAAAACAACATAATGAAGAAAAATTGTCATTCTATGCAATGACGATGACTGGATAGCATTATGGAAAATTTGTGAATACTTGAAAGAGCACATGCGAATTAGGATTATCCTATGATACGTCCGTTTGACGAGAAGTAAAATCTTCTAAATCACTGATTGATAAGTTTAATATGACGTTAACAGACTGCAAAATGCAGATGCAGTCATTTGACTCTATAAGGCAGAGTCTCCATTCTGCAGTAGTACTACTACGCGCAAAACATGTTGCGTAGTGTTGTATGCAGAAAGAGTTCACTCTTTTGATAAGGAAGCATCTAAACAAATGGATTAAACTACGCTGAAGTAGTGTTCCATACGATGCTTTATACGAAGAAGTGCGCCAACATGAAGCACCAGAAACTTTGGTAAAATTTCATAAGTTTGTGGTCGTGTAAATGGTTGGAGAGCCTTCTTTTAGTTAGTGATCCTTCGTCGACGGAGAATATGTTCGCATGACGTTAACTTTGTTGACGGGAGTCTCTGAAGACGAAAAGTCTTTATACTCACAAACCGTAAATGGTAGAATATGAATTGTTCATCAAAAACGGTTATTGTGTATTAATACCAGCATTGGCGGACACGAAGTAGATGTCGTGAAATGGATACACAAAGGTACTCTTGCGTCTGAAGCAAAGCAGATGACCAGTCAGTAACAAGTTCTGTAGTTAGAGCACAGAAGGGAGTGAAGTCAGGATAAATCCTTGAAGAGTTCCTTCTTGGTCTCTGAAAGCAGAAGAGAGAGCGCAGTAAATTTAAAAAGGCGAATTAACGCTTCCGGTGACTTTGGTATTTATGCATGGGCTGTAAAGAGTAAATTCTCAAGCAACAAGCACTATTAAGATTTGTGACGTAGATGAAGTCAACAACCGATGGCACTAGGAAACACAAGATGCTAGCGATTATAGAAAATTGTTCACTGCATGGATTGTGGTAAGACAAAAGTAATGTTGTTGCTACAAATCAAAAAGTGCTGAATCCGATGTTAATAGCTCTGTGCTATTATGTCATAAAGCAAGTCCCCAGCCGAGCGCAGATTCGATAGGGATTAAGGCAAGGAGAACAGCAACGTTCTCCTTTGATGTCTAGCGGATACGCACACACTTGTTAGTAGTAGTAGAGCAGAGCACAGAGAAAGCATGAACGCTCCGCACGAAAATTTTGCACGGTACGGGTGCCCTAAGTTCTTTGTTCGTGAATGGGAGAAAAACTAAGGACACACTATCTCGTTAGTTTACGGCGCTATGCCATGCGTTATGTATGTTAAAGGTTCTGTGGAATTAAAACCAGTGGAAACATGTTCTTCTGTTTATAATATCACAGAAAGCTTATGCTTCTCAATATCGATGTATGACAGGTAGTACACCTGGTAATACAAATTTAAATAATGGAGCTGGGTTCGCGCCTGGCTTCACTCGCAGGAGATGTCACGTATCTCCACACGCACGTCCCGGATGAAGTTTTCTGAGATCAGAGCTATTAGCCTCGAGATACTATCGTCTCAGAGTGTAACATTCTATAAAATAGAAAGCCACTCCGTGGCGAGTATTTATGAGGAATTGTTCTCACTTTATTTTAATATATTTCATGGCGACGACCGTTCCATGTATACAGCAGAGGAGATTATCATGATTAGCATCATCACACAAGAACCTAATACAACAAAACAAACAAAAAAAAAGGTAACGTTGTATGAAGAACAATGAAAATTAGAAAAACAGATGAAGATTGTGGTGTGGAACTACCGCGGCCGAAAGTGGGAGCATGCAGACTTCGGTGGCCACACACAGAAAAAGCATTTTATATAATGAACACGTAAAGTAGTAAATCATTACAATTGCGAAGCATAATACTAAAGCTTTATAGTTATGGGATTATTATATCTGTAGCTAAAAGCTTTATTTTCTATAAAGCGGTGACAGTCCTCGCATACGGACCATATTCGACTCTGTAGCCATGACGCTGGATTTGGCCCGCGTCATCTAAAGTCTCTAGTCGTCGAAGATATTCGACTGTCACTGCCTTTATATATTTCGGCGTAGTCATAGCACGTATTCTTTATCTGAAACTTATTTTAACGAATTTAATTTGTATTAAATCCGGCGGTATCAGTTTGCTAGTATAAGTATGACGCGCTTTGGAAGGAAATTTCTTTCGAGGTGCTCTCACCTCTCTCTTTTGCTGTGTCATGGAGGAGACATTATGACACCATAACTCAGCACTGTTGGTTTAGTAATGGACCTACAAACTGAATATTACTATATCATCATGCTGGCGTGACAGAAATGTGTAAAAGTGATGTTGCTAGGTAACCAGAGCCGGCACCATTAATATTATTCCTGTAGATGTATCTTTTATAGATATGCCTAGATGGAGAAATACTATGGCTTCAATAGCAGAAGAAGCATGCTATGAAGCTAGAGAATTGGAGATGCTTCCCTTTACGTTTAAAATAGAGGCATTCAATATGAAGTATGGTATTTTCGCACTTCCGAACCTTATATTTGCAAAAATGCATGATTAGCATTAATGATGCTCGTCGATTGGTTTTGATATGCAGAGCTAGCTTGCATGTAAGCAAGTTGGTTTCCTCTTTGTGTCCTAAGTATTTAACTATACGTTGCGGTGTTGAAGGTGGCTGCATGGGGAACAGTCCCACGAGAGAGAAGACGAAGTTTAAATAGAACAGTTTATGCGGCCGCATTTTTACACACGGCTTATCACATCCAAACATTTGATTAATAATGCCACTCCGTGGCAGGAAATCTTCTTTGAGGGAATTTCCCTCATTCTGAGTATTCAACATAAGAGAGCAAAATTATGTTGACAATTACTTTCATCTTTATACATTAAAATTAAATAATGTGATTATTTGAGCATTTACTCTGAGGACAGCACTATATGTCCGTATTAAAAGTTGAGTTATCCAGGTGCTCAGCTTATGTGTAGTAAAATGGTGTTGGTTATAAGATGGCTGGTGGCTGGCATGTTAATTATGAGCGTTAGGTTAGATAAATGAATATGTAGCGCCCGCATCATTTATTATCTTGGAGGAAATTATCAGATTAAAACTCCATTTCTAATTATATATAAACATTTGGTATCAAGTGTCCTTGGACATATCGTGTTGTGTCTTTGCTCAGGATGACAGTATGTATCTTTTGATTTATTTAACAGGGAGGTCTATCATGGACCAAAATTTATGGTGCATTAGATAGTATAATGAAAGCCCCTGGCCCTTTAGAATTTTCTTCTTTATGTTTAGAGCTAGCTGTATTAACAGGACCGTTGTAGAGTTGAATGAGAGCATTGTTAAGTGTGGCGAGGAGAAGTCGATATCACATCATATCGCTTCTTCCTTTACATATTTAGCGTAGTTTGCGGCTTGGTACGACATTCGAGTCTGCCTCCGGCCCGAAATCTCGTGCATGGGACCTGCTTGGATAAACGAGCGCCAGACAGCCCTGGGTTACCTAAAACCTTCTTTCGGAACTCCCTGCTGAAACACAATGCAATCCCAACCAGAATTGGTGGTCATTGTATCCAGATAGTAACATATCTGGTTCCTCCTCCTACCACAACCGTCGTCGGTGAAAGCTTCAGGCACTGGCGGTGGCATCGAGTATACTAATATATGCACATAGTATAGCGGATACTGTCTTATCAGAGAGCAGTAATTTAAATACCTAATTTATTGAGACCTGCTCGCCCCTCAATCAGTAGAAAAGGAGCTTATCGTGGCTTATCTATCATCAGCACAGCGTATGTCATGTCGTAAAATTAGGTGGTTTGCTTTGAGCTACCAAGCTGGGGCAAAAGAATATACAACAGTTATTACAACGTGACGGTCAGTTCGTACCTGTCGCCGTGTTGCATTACCAGCAATATGGTAGCACATGTTGTTGGTCGTCGTGACGAATATGAAAATATGACTGTCCAAATGATTTTTACCGTGGACAGCGTAAAGCATTTGAGACTTTCCAACCATGCGTCTGTTAGCTAAAGGTCACGATGCAGAAACACATCTGCAGAATGGCTCACGTCTGAGTGTGACACCAGAGCCTACCAAGCTATGGCACTAGCAGAGTGCGCATTGGACAGATAAGTGAAGAAGCTGGTATCGAGCCTTCCGAGTAACTCAAGTCAAGCGAGGTTATCTGTGGCTTTACCATTGTAGTGCCCGAAGCCTATTACAGCAGAAGAAGGCCAAAATGCTAGCATTCAAAACGAGTGTGCAGGAGGATGGCATCAAATTTGAAAACAGGCGTGCGGTGTGCTACAGCTATCCAGTAGCTGTTCATCGCGACGACGCACTTTCTATGCCAGACGTCCTGAAACGGCATTCAGCAGTGCCACTAATGCATTGGTTAACACAAACTTTCAGACGTATGGTTGAGAAATTCCCTAACCGTAAAGTTGATAGTGCTGACAGCAGTTTGAATCTAGGGCCTTCGTCCCTTTCTTTCATTTTAAATGAGGAGGAACCATATGGGAGGAATGGCCTCAGTTCAAACTCGTTAATCAAAATAAAGAAAATATTATCTTACATCCAGAAAGGCCGGAACAAGTCAAATGGTGCTACTGTTACAGCAGAGGATAACGCCGTTACTATTGAATGTGACGATGAAGTGATTGATGAAATCATCACCGCTATAAAATGGCTAAAGTAAAAACTACTCGCTAGCAGTGTATTAAACTGAGGGCGGTAAGAAGATAGTTTTGTCGCTGGTATCACAAAAGACGCAGGTATCGGTGGCATAAAGTAGCTAGCAAAAGTTTGTCTGGCGGTCTCAAAAAGGTCGCCGAATGAGCATCGGTGGTGTACCTCTGTTGGTTGCAGATGAAGCTAAGGAAAATCTTGCAGGTGAACTGAGCATCTGATGAAAGTCAGAAGCATCAAAGAATACTTTCGGCTCTCTACTGGTGATGGCGCGAGAGATATCGTTATGGTTACTCGTGAGTCTCGCACAGGCTAATGCCGAAGGATAGTTATTAAAGGTTTGAGATAATGGGAATGCACACGAGAGTGGGTCGCATCTGTTATCTAAACCTTGACTATTTAAACAGTTGTAGCGGAGGCTTGCTAGTGCCACACACCACCATGCAGTATAGAATAGCCAATATATAGCCAGCGTGATGGACGAGACCAACGCACGACCATAAGCAAACGTTGCTAAACAAACTTGCGGAGCCTGTAGAGATGCTCTGCCGCTATGCAGTAAGGCTGAAAAGTCAGGGACCATAATAGCACACAGTCCTGGAGTGTGTGTTAATGGCTCCTGACTAAAGCATATTTACTAATGCGGATGTCCTGTATATAGAATTCCGAAGCTTGCTCTTTTGAGATTATTTTAATATATGTATATATATTGACTATTAGTTTATACAGTATATATGTATGTAACAAATTATGACTGTGTAATATGTTGCGTATGTGACATGTTGAGTGTGAGTGCTATGATTACTTATGGCGTGAAGTTAGTAACGCTTGGTAAAGCCACACGAGCGCCCTGTTTGAGCGCAGCGCGCAGCAGTGGGCGAATTGCTTTGTTGTAGATCGAATGGCCTGCGCGAGGAGTCGGTGGTTATCAGTTCTCTGCTATCTCTCTCTTTCAAGAGTAGGTGATGCAATTTTATTTATTTAACAAAGGGCAGGCGTAAGCGTCACGTACTATTATTATGTCTGATGTTGTTTCACTTTCTTCTTAAGAGTAAGTATGTACAATATTAGTATGTATGTAGTTCTCTGTTACTCTCTTTCTAAGAGTAAGCTGTATTTACAATATTTATAGTAGAGCTGAGCGGACGAGCGTATATCATCAATCTTTATGTCTCTCTCTTCTCAAGAGTAAGTAGTATATTATTATATATTATATTATTATTAGGAGCGGAGCTGATAGCGATGTATATTATATGTATATTATATATCCTGTAAGTTCTTCTTGTCTATCTTCTTCTTGAAGAGAAGTACGTCGTCAGTATAGCTTTTGAGCAAACATGGTAGTGAGATCCGTAAGGATATAGATGGAGTTAGATAAAGAAGCGAAGAGGCAGTGGGCGACCGATTTAAGCGCTGACTGCCAAGCTATCTATATGTAGAGTATAAGAAGGTCAAAGTGCCGGAAGCGCAGGGCCCGTATGTCAAAACGTGATTTGTAAGCGCATGCTGCAGAGGCGTTATAAAGAGCTGCAGACGACTGTAGAGTGGTGTGCTGTGGCGGCGCTATATAATAAAAGCGAAATTCTGGGCTGTGATCTGAAAGTGTGAGCTCTGGGAGTTTGCGAGTAGTCGCTCGATATCTATTTACGTATTACTTTACTCCAAAAGTAATGTTAGTTATATATATTATAATGCTAGGACACTACTATTAGTTATTCAATTAGGTGAATAGTAGTGAAGCTAGACTGGAATTTAAATAATTCAAGTATTTTGAGCCGCCGGTTATTTCCGCTAAGACGTAAACGTGTTCTAAGACTGCGGATTTGGTTTACCAGGAGCCAGAGGTTATTTCAGGTGGCGTGAATCGCACTGGTTCTTTAAATTAAATTGAGATTAATTGCGCAGACGTTTTCGCTTCGATCCAGACAAAGATGCGGCAGTTGAAGTTGGCTGGTTGTGGCTAGCGCAGCGTACAGCCATTTCTGTGTGGTAGTCTCGTGACGAGAGGGCACTGCTTGGGACGAGATCAGTATAATAATCTGTAAATGCGATTGTTAGGATACAATTTTGATCATACTTAATTCATTCCAGTTAAGAGGTTTGAAAGTTTCCACCAGTTAGCTGGAATTTTGTACGCACTGGTGCACGTTATGCTGTTTCCTCTTTACTAGATTGTACCGGACAGAGAGAATGGACACCGAATTTCCAGAGCGAGCGGTTTTTAATTATATCAACATAATAAATTATTATTAATTATATATAATAATGGTGACGCTTATTTACATTTAAATAATATTAGAATAATAATTTGGGTAGTAAATTAAGTGGTGCTGAGGCTAAGGCCCGGGCCATCGTAAACGTTTATCGTGTACGATCATGGAGTTGTTTATCTCTCACAGCAGACCACGTAAGCAGTTTTGCATTTTGAGTAAGTGGGCCAACTTTGTTTTATGCTTAATAGTGAGAAAGCCCTGATCCGTTAGACCGAGCGAGGGTGAACGGCGATGCACCGGTATATTAGATGGTTATCTTTAATGGCACGTTAATAAATTTTAGTGAGTCCATATCCTCAGATTTTATTCTGAGGATTTAGTGTAAGTGGTGGCGTGGTGAACTGTTGTCACCGGTATAGTACATGTTAAGTTAGCAGCGCGGGTTAAAATAAAAATATATTTTGATTTAATTGTGTTATTGAGCTATAGAGAAGAGACCTCCCAATGATGTTTTAGAGAGATGTATGTTATATATTTAGAGTAGCAATTTCTGACGTTAGTGTAACTTGTTACACCAGTATATTACATTTAGAGTGTATCTAGCGGGTCCCAAAATGTTAAAATAATTATTTATACATTATTTTGTATAATAGGAATGCCGGGTATTTTCTGGTAGTTTTTAATCAAAATCAGTTTTAAAAGTGTAGATTTATAAGGACTTTTAATGCTTGTATTGTTTTATTATATATATAGTATACTAGGACAACCTAAACCAGAGACAGCCTGGTTTTGCCAAGCATACAGGCCATTTTGGCCAGTGTCCAGAGACATCTTAAACAATAGGAGTTTCCAGGGAGGCACCAGGCCAGGCA